>JAABUM010001003.1_pt1 | contig 44715 bp, 40 predicted proteins | sample 5559161 | NCBI WGS metagenome assembly JAABUM01 (sample SAMN10711868, study PRJNA513369) | rock metagenome | isolation source: Antarctica rocks | place: Antarctica: Victoria Land, Siegfried Peak nord
GCCTTTATAATCCAGGGTCGCGTTGATGATCGCCTGGAACTCGGCCCGCGTGTAGTGGTTGTTGTAGTTCTTCCAGTACCCGGGGCTGTATATGCCCGCGCAGGGTCCCGTCACCGCAGTGGCCGTCGCCGTGCTCGTCGCGCCAGGCGATAGGTGCTGATGCTGCGTAGTAGCCCCGGTCGTGGCCGCGGCGACCGTACTCGCCGCCTGCGCGGACATAGCGCCGCGCATGGGCAGCACGGCTACGCCCGCATTGGTTATCAGCAGGGCCGCGCACGCTATGCGCACTGCCGCTCCCGCTCCCAGCTTAACGCTCCACGACGCTGGCCCTCTGGCCCGTGTCTTCCTGTTGCCCCAACTCACCTGCATGTCCGTCTCACCACACCTTTCGCCGTCACTCGTCAACCCTGTCTTGCACCATCACAACCCTTAGTTCACCGGGGATACGTCCGTGCCACCTAAGGGCAACGGCACGCTCTCGCTCGTGCTCCAGTCCTGCCGCCTGGGGACCACGGCAGGCATAGCGTCGCTACAGTCCTGCCGCTTGGGGACCACGGCAGGCATAGCGTCGCTCCATGGGAGCATAGAGCCTGCGTTTACAGGCTGATTGTCCTTAGGTACCGCGATCCGAAGGCCTCGCTGGGCCTCTCCAACCTGGGGACGGTGGAGAGGCCGACGCGGCGCCGCGCTACTCTAGGCCGGAGCACACGTTGACGTGCTGGGGGACCTCACGGCCAGAGAGTAGGGCGCACCCTCCTTGGGCAGCCTACAGCCTAGTGTACACCTTGTTAGCCTACCTGTCACGCCTCTTACCCCAAATGTCTCCCCCTATTTGGGCTGGTCCTGGTGGGTCGGGCTGGCCCATCCTTCCTATACCATAGGCGGATCAGGCCACGCGGGATAGGGGCTCTTGAGGATTTTTTTGGCAATTGCGCCTGATTGGGATCAATCCTCGCGCACCAAGTGGAGGCGTCAGACACGGCGCCCGTGACGGCAGGCGCCGCTCAATCCGCGCGCTCCAGGTGGGGGGGCTGCCGTTGCGCCGCCTCGCTCCTGTGGCGCTCAATCCTCGCGCGCCAGGTGGGGGACTGCTAGACGACCAGCCGGGTATACACCACAAGGCGCTGATCGTAGATGTGGTCCTTGTTGTCCCAGGCCCCACTGCAGGTGATCAGGTTGAGGCTGCGCTGGTCGGTGCTGCCAAAAATGTGCTGCAGCGGCGCGTTCTTGATCCCGTAGTTCTCGCGGTCCACCACCTCGAAGGTCCGCTGCACGCCCATATCATCGGTCACAAATAAGCGATCGCCCTGCTGCAGGTTGCGTAGCCAGAGGAAAACAGCGGGACCCGTCGCGCTGTCCAGGTGACCATCAATCACCGCGTTGCCCACGTTGCCCGGTCGCGTGCCCAGGTTGAACCAGGCGACATGCCACACATTGGCTGGCACACCCATCGCGCCATCAGCGAGCATGCCCACCTGCTCCACCTGGGTGTCAATGCCTAACCGTGGGATGATCAGACGGACCGGCACACCTGCCTTCAGGGAGACCGGGGTCGCCGTCGGCGCTGCTGTCGGCGGCGTCACGACGACTGCCGTGGGCGGGGCCGCCGTGGTAGCCGACGCCTCCGCGGTGGGTAGCGACGTAGTAGTGGCCGTCGCCGCCGGGCCGGCTGCCAGGCCAACGTGCCGGCTCGGCGGGGCCACGTCGGCACGCACGGGTCGGGTAGGTTGCGGACTCGGCGGGGCCGCCGGCGGCACGTTGATCCGGTGTGCTGGCCGACGCCGTTGTGGCGTCGGCTGGACCGCAACCACGGCGGTCGCCGCTGGCGCCGTGGCGGTGGCCGTCATCTCCGGCGCGGCCACCGGCGGTAGGGCGACGGCCGGGGCCAATAAGCTCCAGCTCAGAGCCGCCCCCACCACCACAATAACCAGTGCGCTGATCGCCGCCACCCACCGTCGCGTATGCCTCTGCCGCTGTTTCATCGCTCTCTGTTACCATCCTGACTCGATGATCACTGCCGCTGGATACCCTATGCTTTGCACAGCAGGATACCATGGTCCTGATCTATACCGTATGTCGCGCCGCCTGGTGGCAGCCCCCTAGATTCATCGGTTATCGTTACAATAAAACGAACTGGCTGGCCCGGCGGCCACACTAGCCCATCTTTTAATCTACTGGTGTGGGAAGGACTATGGAGACCTCGCGGAGTTCGGCTCTACCACTGGCCGATGAACTGACCCTGGCCGAGGCCGCCGCGCTGGCCGGCCGCTTGGCCAAGACACTGCGCCGCGCCGTGAGTAGTGGTCAGCTACCGCGCCGTTATACCACTGGCCCCTATGGGCCGCGGATGGTGTTCGCCCGCGCCGATGTGCAACGCTTCCTCGGCCAGCGTGAGGCCCAGGTGCAGGCCTTGAGCCACCGGCGCGCCGCCGAACCAGCGTCCCAGGCCATGCAGACCCGCCTGCTATCAGCCACGCCGCCGGACGGAGACGAGGCCACCACGGAGTTGCGGGAGCAGGTGGCCGCCCTGCTGGCTGCCCTATCAGCTATAGAGGGGCGCCTGGCTGACCTTGAGGGGCTGAGCCGTGACCCCAGCAGGGCTGAGGGACCTACGCTGGCCGTGCGCGAGGTGGAGGACCGGCTGGGCCGTCTCGTGCAACGAGTCGCCAGGCTGGAGCAGGGCTCCGCCAGCCCGGGCGCCCCGGCCGAGCAGGCCCCCACGACCCTGGGCCAACGCCTAGCCCGGCTGGAAGAGCAGCAGCGCGCCGAGGCGGCGCGGCAGCTGCAAAACGCCGGTGTCTACGAAGGGCTGGAGGCCCGGCTGGAACGTCTGGAGGCGGCCACCACCACCCCTGAGCGCCCGCCGGAACGGCGCCCCCCATGGCGGCGGCCCCGCTAAGCCCCCACGGGTCGCCTGTCAGACCCGCGGTGCGTGATCCGGTGTTGGGGCGTCTCCCCGCGCCCGATCCGGCGGTGTGAACTTCGTGTAGGGGAGCGCCAGCCCGTCACATGATCAGTGCTAAACGCCCCGGTAGCGTAAGACGACCCGCTTTAGCGTATACTGTGGACGTATCTGGCACCGCGCCGTGATACCCGTGTAGTCAGTACCGCGCAAGGAGGATAGACATGCCGTCCAAGAAGGCCGCGCCCGCTCCTGCCGAGACGCCCGCTCCCGCCCAGACCGCTGCGCCCGTGCAGAACGAGGGCTACTGCGTCAAATGCAAGGCAAAGCGGGTCATGAACGAGCCCCACGAGGTAACGACCAACGGTCGGCGCATGCTCAAGGGGACGTGCCCCGTGTGCGGCACCAACATGAACCGCATCATGGGCAAGGCCTGAGCGGCATTGCGCGGGCTGTCTTTCACCTGTCAGCCTACTGATTCAGCAAGCCGCGTCCCGCCTACAGCGCCCCCGGAACACTCCGGGGGCGCTGTGTGTTCATTCGCCTTACCGCCATGTCAGGTGATAGAGGATGTAGGCGGCGAAGCCCGTCGCGGCCACCGTGTTCAGGCGCATCACCCGCCGGTAGTTGCCCAGCACCCCCAGCGAGTCATAGCGCCGCCACCACGAGACCAGCAGCGCCAGCAGCAGCGCGTAGAAGGGGAGCAGCAAAACCAGCTGGCCTGACCCATAGCGCCGCGTCACCACGACCAGCAGCACACAGCCCGCCGCTCCTAGCAGCACTGTGGCCAGCCCAAAACAGCGTTGCATCCCCCAGGCTACGGCGGCGGTGCGGTCGCCCCGCGCCCGGTCTTCCTCCACCTGGTACAGTCCCGTCAACGGATATAGCCCCGTGGTCAGCAGGGTCGCGGCAACCCCACCGGTGATCGCCACACTGCTGACCAGGCTTGTCCAGTGTGGTTGGGCGGTCAACCACCCGGCGCTAAAACCGAGCATGCCCTGGCCGACCGCCACGGTGATCAGGGCGCGCACTGGCCCCTTCTTCAGCCGGATGGCCGGATGGGAGTAGGCCACGAAGAGACCAAACATCAGGCCATAGACAAGGGCCACGGGGACATTGATGACCAGGGTCACCGCCCACCCTAGTAGCTGCATACCCAGCGAGAACGGCAACAGCGCCCCCACTACCATCGGCGGATGCTCCAGGCCGCCGATCGGCCCCTCATCGCGGTCATAGTACGAGTTGAACGCCGTGCCGCCCCCGTAGTTGCACACATGGAAGGCCCCAAACGAGACCGCCAGAGTCCAGCTCCACCGCCCGTCGGCCAGCAGATAGCCCCATAGAAAGATGGGCGCCAGCAGCAGTTGGAAGTGCAAGCGCAGATGCGTCACCAATGTGCCCACCTACTCCCCTTCCTCTCACCCCACCCACCCGTGTTTCCCTGGTCGTGCGCCACAGCCAATCCCCACGGAGGGCATTTCCTAACTCAGTTTTCCCAACGTTCTAAAGGTGGAAGGGCGCTCCCCACAACCCTGGCAGGCCCGCTGGTGGGCCGTCGGGTGTGGTCACAGCCCTGGACGCGCCCGTGGACATCTCTGCTCATAGATCGAGATAGCGCCTGGAGCGCCCAAAATCAGGTCCTGAAACGCTCTCCCTACACCCTGGACAGCACTCTCGAACTGACTTAACACGCGTTCCTGCCTCACTAAGCGATGTGCCGTCGGTTGGCCCATCTTGTAACCTATGTGGCCCTGATCGCTGGCCATATCTAGAGTATCGCCTGGCCAGGTTTTAGGACGGATGTCTAGGCATGTCCATGGATGGGTATGCTTTGCGGATTGGCCTGCCCGTGGGCTTTGCCGGCCCGTAGACCGTCAACTCTGCTATACTGATCGTACCATGCTGCCGATGCGCTATCACGGGAAAGGACAACGCGATGGGCAAGATCGCCGATACTCTTGAGCAACTTACCCTGGGCGCCCGCGTGCGTCAGAACCACGCCCTGGAGCACGCAACTATCGCCCTGATGGAGAGCAGCCAGGGCCGCGCCTCGTATCGGGGCCGCGCCACGGTCAACGGGTTCTATGTCTACGGTGAGGCCGACCCCGCCGACCTCCAGAAACACGCCGAAAGCGCCCTGGACCGACTACGCGGCGATGAGCCTGGCCTGGCTATCCACCCCCGCTGCGGCACAAACCTGGCCGTGGCCGGCCTGCTCACCGGCGTCTGCTCGGCCCTGGCTGGTGAGATCCGGCCCAAGCGGAACCGCTACCCCCGGGCTATCCTGGCCTCGCTGGGCGCGCTGTTCTTTGCCCCCTCGTTGGGCCTCTACGTGCAGCGCCACTACACCACGCTAACCCCCCGGCCTACCCTGCGCATCCTGGGCATTGAGCCAGGGGCCACGCTCATGGGCAACCCCCTGTTCTTCGTGCGTACTGCCCACGAGGGGTAGCCCGGCGGGAGGTTCCCCCTACCTAATAGCCAACGCACGGGCCGCCCTCGCCTACAGCGGGCTACGCGCCGTCGCCAGGGCAACCCGGTGGAACTGGCCGCCAGCGCTAGAGGACAGCCCTGTTCTTGGAGCGGACGCGCTCGTAGACAGCCTCCATGGCTTCGATGAATGAGTTGCCCCGATGCCAGAACGGCGGGTAATCGCCCTGCTTCTTGACCACCAACGCGGCCACGCCGGGGTGCGTCGGCGCGGCGTCAGGCTGGGCTGGCCGCCGCGCGCCGGCCCAGTAGCCGCGCGGGTCCACATGGGCCGGCGCCTGCTCGGTGGGCACGGGCGTGTAGTATGAGGCCGCCGGGGTCAGGGGAGCCTCCACCGCGTCTAGCTGCGCGGACAGGATCTGGCCCAGCGGCGTGCTGGCCAGCTCTTTTTGCAAATCCTCCTTGGAGAGGCCGCGCAGCGCGAACAGCAGGAAGGGATCGTCATCAAGTTGCGCGGCCAGCACATAGCACAGCCCGGCCACGTGCTTGCAGGGGTTAGCGTAGTCGGGACACGTGCAGCTGGTGTGGAACTCGGCCGTTCTTTGAGGCAACAGGTGCAGGCGCAGCGGGGTGAAGGCGTCCTCAATGTCGTCGGGCATCTCGTTCATCAGCAGCCGCGCCACAAAGCCCGCGTTGGCTGATAATGCGGCGATCGCTTTTGTCCAGTCGGCGGTGGAGATAGACGTGAGTTGGATGGTCGTGGTGTAGCGCGGCTCCTTGTAGACGCCGTAGTAGGGATTGATCGAGCCACGCACGGTGGCCGTGACCGTACCCCCCTCCAGCCTGTAGTTCAGCACGCGCCCGCTGCTGGCATAGGAGCTGCCCCGCGATAGGCGGCTGGGATCGGTGAAGCGCTCCAGCGCCTCAATAAATAGCTGGCCCCACCAGGTGCGGCTGAACTGGGGCATACCCGTTCTCCTTCCTTTGTATCCCTGCTGCTGACAGTCACCCGGCGTCCTCGCCAGCGCTACTCCAGGATGGCCTCGCGGTTGAGCGCGATCAAGCCCTTAAAGGTCTCGTTGTCGAGTTCGGTCAGCCACGACTCGTCGCTGCCCACAATCGCCCCGGCCAGCTTCTTCTTGTCCTCGATCATGGCGTCAATGCGCTCTTCCAGCGTGCCCAACGCCACGAACTTATGCACGAATACGTTCTTGCGCTGGCCAATACGGAAGGCGCGGTCGGTGGCCTGGTCCTCGACCGCCGGGTTCCACCAGCGGTCGAAGTGAAACACGTGGTTTGCCCGGGTCAGCGTGATGCCCACGCCGCCCGCGCGCAACGACAGGATGAACACCGATGGCTCCGATTGGTCGTCCTGAAACTGGGCGATCATGCGCTCACGGCGCTCACGCGATGTGCCGCCGTGCAGGTAGTGCGTGGTGTAGTGCAGGGTATGCTTGAAGTAGCTCTCCAGGGCCTCGCCGATCTCCGTGTATTGGGTGAAGATGAGCATGCTCTCGCCCTCGGAGAGCACCTCGTCCACCATCTCCAGCAGGCGGGCCAGCTTGTGCGAACGCTCGGGCGAGAAGGCGCTGCCGTCGCCCAGGAACTGCGCGGGGTGGTTGCAGATCTGCTTAAGCCGGGTCAGGGTGGCCAGGATCAGCCCACGGCGGGCCATGCCTTCCTCAGCTTGCTCCAGGGCGGCGTCCACGTCGCGCACCACCGCCTCATAGAGCGAGGCCTGCTCACGGGTCAGGTTGCAATAGACCTTCTGCTCCACCTTGTCAGGCAGATCGGCAATGACCTGCTTGTCCGTCTTGAGCCGCCGCAGGATGAACGGCTCGACCAGCTTCTTGAGCATGGCCGAGGCTATGGGGTCGCTCTCTTTCTGGATCGGCGTCTCGAACAGCTTGCGGAACTGCGCCTCCTTGCCCAGGTAGCCCGGGTTCAGGAAGTTGAAGATGGACCACAGGTCCAGCAGGCGGTTCTCCACCGGCGTGCCGGTCAGGGCCAGCCGGCGCGGCGCGGACAGCTTGAGGATGGCCCGCGTCTGGGCCGCCTGCGGGTTTTTGATGTTCTGCGCCTCATCCACCACGATGCGCCGCCACCGCACCGCCCGCAGCAGCTTCTCGTCCATGCGGGCCAGCGGGTACGAGGTGACCACCACGTCGTGCTGGCGGCTGCGGCCGGCAAAGGCGGCCTCGCCCTTGATCCGCCCCGCCCCATGATGCACCAGCACGCGCAGGTGGGGGGCAAACCGCTCCACCTCTTTCCGCCAGTTGCCCAGCACCGAGGTGGGCGCAATCAGCAGGGTGGGCGCCCCGGCGCCCCCATCGTCCCCGTCCATTGACTCCTTGTCGTTGACTAGCTGGGCGATCACCTGAATGGTCTTTCCCAATCCCATGTCGTCAGCCAGGCAGGGGTTGAGGCCCAGGCTCTCCAGGTATTGCAGCCAGGCCACGCCGCGCCGCTGGTAGTCGCGCAGGGTGCCGTGCAGCCCTGGCGGGTCGGCGATCGGCTGCAGGCGGCTCTTGTCGTGCAGCAGCGCCAGCATGTCGGCCAGGGCGTCGTCGTGGGCCACCTCCACCTCATCGCCGTCGGCCATCATGCGCAGCACCTCGGCCACGGTCAGCGGGTGCTCCTCCTCGTGGCCCCTGGTGCGCCAGAACTCCAGCATCTGGGCCATTCGTTCGCGGTCCAGCTGCATCCACTCGCCCCGGAAATGCACCAGCGGCGCCTTGGCCGCCACCAGCGTGGCCCACTCGGCTTCGCTGACCGTCTGGCCACCGATCGCCAACTCGTAGTCGTACCGGACCACCGCGTCCAGGCTGAAATATCCTTTGGTGGCCGCCGAACCCGCCGCCTTACGGCCACCCTGGGTACGTAGCCGCACCTTGGCCTTGCGGCGGCCTTGTGGTGTCCACCACGAGGGCACGATCACCGTGTAGCCAGCGTCCTCCAGCACCCAGGCGCTCTCGGCCAGAAAGGCAAAGGCCTCCTCCAGGGTCAGCCGGAAGCCGACCGGTTGGGCGGTGGCCATGCCCTCCCAGATCTTGGGGTAGATCCGCGCGGCGTAGCCCAGGGCCAGCAGCAGGTCGCGCTCGAAGTGTACCCCGTAGCGGGCCACCACGCTCTTTTTGGCCGCGCCGCGCAGCCCCCAGTAGTCTTCCAGGGGCAGCCGAAGCGAGGGGTCGTCGCGGGCGGCCACCAGGAAGCGCACCTGCCAGCCGTCCGGGTCGTCGCCGGGCGCGTCCAGCAGCTGCAAGCACAGGGTGAACGAGGCCGCCGTGTGCGCCTGAGCGATCTTGTCCCGCCAGCCCCGCCACTGGCGGTACTCCTCCAGCGGGCCACCGGCCAGTTCGGCGACGGGCGTCAGCGGGTGCAGGCAACGGTAGACCAGTGAGCCGACCACCGCGTCGTCAATCTTGGCCGTGAAGCCAGACCCCGTCACCACGCCACGCAGGGTGATTTCGGCGAAGTGGCGCAGCAAGCCCTCGCGACCATGCATGCTGGCCGACGGCGGTTCGGCGGGCCAGCCCGCCGCGCAGGCCAGCGGCATGGCCGCGGCAAAGGCGGCCACATCACTCTGGTAGTCCGCCGAGACGATCTCCCACGAGGGCAGTACCTCAGGACGGCCCTTTTTCTTCTTGCCCTCAGGTGGCAGCTCACGATAGACTAACGCGGGGATATAGCGGTCGCGGGCGATCACGCCCTTGAAAGCCTGCGCATAGTGGTACCAATACAGCAGGTCGGCCCCCATGATCAGCTCGGCTGGAGTCGACTGGGCCAGGTAGTGCAGGTCCTTGAGCGCCTTGAGGTGATCGCCCACGCGGTAGCAGGTCACCCGCCAGGCGCCTAGCGCGCACTCCTCGGGCAGGTCCTGGCCCAGGTAGCGGGCCATCTCTAGTGAGGGCAGCGGCTCATCGTCCGCCGTGGGCAGGGTGAACCAGCGCTCCATTAGCACGCCAGACGCTGGGTCGCGTAGCCCCACGGCGTCCTTCAGGAACGCCTCCAGCGCGGGGCCGGGCAGGCTCCGGGAATGCGTGTGATCTCCCTTACCCCTCCGCGCTAGTCCCTCAACCCCGTCGGTCTCAACCCACAGGTAGAACGCGCCGCCCTGGGCAAACTGGCACCCGTCGTCAGGGATCCATGTCCCATGCAGCACATGGATGCTCCCACTACGTCCCTTATTAGCCCCATTCTCCACAGTCAACTGCTCTCCACCTGGGAGCCACGCGGGCTCCCACCCCGTCGCTATCGCTCAATACACGATAACACAGAGCCGACCAGGTCGCGGCGCTGGGACGGCCAGCCACACACATCAGCGTTGTCCCACCGTCGTCAGGCTAGTCTGGCCAGGGCTAGCCACGGTCGAGTTGCTCCCAGAGGCGCCGCCAGTCTCCTAACTACCAGACGGTTCTCCGTCTCGCTCACCGGTGGCGGCTAGTGGTTCGTCAAGTCCTTTTTGACACGTTGCCCGAAGACTCTGCCTGAGGCCATCAACGTATCACATGACAATTGACAGACCACTAGTCTCTTGTCAGCCCTGCATGGCCTATCAGTGTAGGGGTGTTCCCCCGCGCCCGGTCCGGCCTGAGCGCGGAGGGCGCCCTTACCAGAGCGCAAACCCCTCATGTGACGATCCGGCTAGCTCTATCTCAAGCAGCTGCTGGCCCGGCGCGCTAGCCTGCCTCGGCAAAGGCCCGCGCGGCTCAAAGTAGGCCGACGCCCCCATCGTTGCCGCACGCTGCACACGATCCAGCGCCGGTTGCCCGCCCACGCTCACCGCTCTTGCTCATCCCGCCTATCGCCCCCCGTGTCGTCGGCCGGCCAGGACACATACTGGCCCTGGTGGTACAGCAGCGGCCGGCGCCGCGGGTCCGCCCGAGCCTGCACCACCTGGCCCACGTAGATGGTGTGGTCGCCGCCATCGTGCGCCGCGTGCAGCTGACACTCCAGGCGCCCGGCTGTACCGAGCAGCAGGGGCAGGCCCAAGATCCCGGCCACATGGGGTATCGCCGCGAACTCCGCCTCCGCCGGGCGGCCGCGGGTGGCGAAGTAGCGGGCTGTCTCCTCCTGGCCCTCACTCAGGATGTTTACCGCGAAGGCCCCGCCTCGCTCAATTAGCCCATGCATGCGCGCCGTCTTGCGCACACACACCAGCACCAGCGGTGGGTCCAGTGAGAGCGAGGAGAACGCGTTGGCCGTCATGCCGTGGAGCCAGCCGTCCACGGCAGTGGTCACCACGGTCACCCCGCTGGCGAACGAGCCCAGCACCACGCGCAACGCCGCCGTGTCGCCCCCATTCCGATCCCCGGCCTCGGCCACCCTGTCTCCTGTCACTGCGTCCGCTATCGTCAAGGGCCCATCCCCACTCGTCCCGTGTGTCCCGCGCTTCCCCCGGCAGGGCCACTCCGCCTACGAGCGATTATCGCGGTCAGTTTCTCGTGACCTTTGTCCCGCGCTTCCCCTGGTAAAGCCGCGCAGCCCTCACGAGTGCCCCGGTCGGCGCACAACCCGTGCCTGCCTGGCCCATACCCATGCCAGCGCTCCACCCCCGTACTCTGTATACCGTAGGCGTCACGGCGCGTCAACCCCCGCCCCTTCGGCGCGTGGCGGGTGGTCGGCGCCCGCCAGCAGGGTGTAGGCAGCCAGGGCGCAGCAACCCAGTACGGCGATCACCATGGCCATGGGCAGGGCGGTCATGCTCCCGCCCAGGCCCACCAGCGGCGCCGCGGCCGCCCCAACGGCGTACTGCAGCACTCCCAGCAGCGCCGAGGCGCTGCCGGCGCTGTGCGGGTGACTAGCCAGGGCCAGCGTCGAGGCGTTGGGCAGGATCAAGCCCAGGCTGGCCACCACCACGAACAGGGCGGGTAACACGCCCACCAGGCCGACGCCGCCGGCCACGATGGCCAGCAGGGCTAGTCCACCCAGCGCCGTGGCGCGCAGGCCTAGCCGCAGCAGCCGGCGCGGCGACACGCGGCCCACCAGCCACCCGTTGACCTGGCCCATGGCCACTAGTCCCAGCGCATTCAGGCCAAACAGCACGCTGAACAGCTGCGGCGAGACGCCGTAGATATCCTGTAACACAAATGAGGAGCCCGAGATGTATGAGAACATCGCCGCGAACGCCAGGCCGCAGGAAAGCGCGTAGCCCATGAATGCGCGGTCGCCCAGCAGCCCCCGGAACGTGGTCAGGGTGGCCCCCATGCCGCCAGCCTGCCGGCGCTGAGGTGGTAGGGTCTCCCGCAGCCCCGCGGCCGCCGCGATCAAAAGCCCTCCGCCGATCACGGCCAGGGCTACGAACACGCCGCGCCAGGGCGTCACGCGCAGCAACTGCGCCCCAAACAGGGGGGCCAGGATAGGCGCTAGCCCATTGACCAGCATGAGCAGAGAGAAGAAGCGGGCCAAGGCGATGCCCGAGTATAAGTCGCGCACAATCGCCCGCGCGATCACGATGCCGGCCGCCCCGGCGCACCCTTGCGCAAAGCGCAGCCCCACCAACGCGGGCGCCGTCGGCGCGACGGCGCACAGCAGCGAGGCCACCGCGTAGCCAGCCAACCCCACCAACAGCGGCCGGCGCCGGCCCAGCACGTCGCTGAGCGGCCCGGCCACCAACTGCCCCGCCGCCAGGCCCAGCAGACAGGCGCTGAGGGTGAGCTGTACCTGCGAGGGGCTAGTCCCAAAGTCGCGCGTCAGCGAAGGCAGCGCTGGCAGATACATATCTATGGACAGCGGTCCGAACGCGGTCAGCGCCCCCAGGATCAAGATCCGCGCCGCCGGCCGCTGTGCTGCAGGCTCTTCCCCGCTCTCCCCCTGGCCGCGCTTAGCCGGCAACACGGCGACGCTCATCATCTCACCCCACGCGCTACACATCCCCCTATAGCTATAGTAAGCCACGACCAGGTGGCATCGTGCGACACGCGCATCAACGTACCCGGCATGAGCCGAGGGCGACACGAGTCGCCCGTCGGAACTGCGCTGAGGGATCCGTATAGTGGCGCTCCACCAGGGCGCGAACCCCTCATGTGATCAGTGCTACATGACTAGCGCGGCGGTGTGCGCAATGGCGGACTCAGCGTCGGCTCTGGAACCCACCTGCAGCAGGATCGTGTTGCGCCAGGGATCCTGGATGGCCACGGCCCCGCCGACGGCGCTCGTGGTCAGGCCAGCAGCCCGCACGCGGGCGATCACGGCGGCGCGGGCTTCCTCAGTGGGCAGAGAGATGGTAAACAGGCGCAGGCCGACCGTGCCCGCTGGCGCGGCCGAGGCGCCCTGGCTGTGCCATGTGTTCAGGCCGATATGGTGGTGGTACCCGCCCGCCGAGACGAACAGGGCCCGCGGCATGCTGGCCACCACGTCGAAGCCCAGCACATCGTGGTAAAAAGCGGCGGCCGTGGGGATGTCCCCCACCTGCAGGTGAACGTGGCCCAGGCGTGTGCCCGCCGGCAGGCCGGTCCACGGCGCGCCCTGCGCGTCGGCGTCGGCTATCAAGCCCCTGATGTCCACCGGGTCGCTGGCCATGCGCACCCGCCCGCCTGCCCACGTCCAGGTGTCCCGCGGCCGATCACGATACACCTCAATGCCGTTGCCATCGGGGTCAGATAGGTACAGGGCTTCGCTAACCAGGTGATCACCCTGGCCGGGCAGCGCATTACCCTGCTCCAGCCAGTGGCGCAACCAACGGCCCAGGTCCGCCCTGCTGGGCAGCAAGATGGCTAGGTGGTAGAGGCCGGTGGCCTGGCCCGTCCACGGGCGCGCCCCCCTCTGCTCGGTCAGCAGCAACAACGGCGCGCCGCCGGTGCCCAGAGTAGCCGCCCCGTTGCGCTGCTCCAGCACACTGAAGCCCAGCTCAGTGGTGTAGAAGGCCAGCGCCCGCTGTAGGTCGGCCACGGCCAGTGAGATCAGGCCCACCTCCGTCGCCGGGTGGATCGCCGTAACCTGTCTGTCTTGTTCCTGAGTGGTCATGTTCTTCGTCTCTCTTTCTATTGATATTGAGGGCGCCTCAGTGTCTTGCCCCAACCGCGAGGTGGTCAGCAGCGTGCTCGCGCACCTCACGGAGCACATCGGCCACCGTGGCGTGGGCCAGTTCAGCTTCCATGGCCTGGGCCGCCGCGGCAAAACGCGGGGCCAGCGTCTGCTGGATGTGCCGCCCCACCGGGCAGCCCGCGTTGGGTGGCCGCTGAGGTAGGGCGAACAGCCCGTCGTTTTCCACGGCGCGGTACACATCACGCAGCGTAATCGCCGCCGGATCGCCCACCAGCTGCCAGCCGCCGCGGGCGCCCCCCCGCGAGGTGACCAGCCGCGCCGCGCGTAGCGCCCCCAGCACGCGCCGGATCACCACCGCGTTTGTGTTAACGCTGGCCGCCACGTACTCCGAGGTGAACGGCGCCTCCTGGCTGCCTGCCAGCAAGGTCAGGATATGCACCGCCACGGCGAACCTGCTGCTGCCACTCATCCACCAACTCCCCTATCCGTAACCATTATAGTTACAGATAGGGCCAGTTGTCAAACGGCATGTCCATCTATGGGCCACGCGGCCCAGCGGCCCACGTGGTACACTGGCGATTGGAGCGTCGAGCAGACAGGGGAGACAGGCCGATGACCACACAGGAACAGGTGGATCTGGACTACTACGCCACCTTCCCGGAGGACGATGGGGAGCCCATGGCCGAGACACAGGTCACCGGCATCCAGATGATTGACCTGCAGTGGGCGCTGCTGGAGCTGGCCCGCCGCCAGGGCCTAGCCCCGGTGGCCGTGGGCGGCAATCAGCTGATGTACTGGAACCCCCACAACGGGCGGGAGCATGTCTCGCCCGTTGTGTACATGGTGCTGGACTACAAGCCGCCCCTGCCGGCCAAGTGGCAGACCTGGATCGAGGGCAAGTTCCCCGAGATCGTCTTCGAGATCAGCTCCCCGAGCACCTGGCGCACCGATGTGGGCGAGGGCTGGGAGGACAAGCCCGCGCTGTACAAGCGGCGCGGGGTCAGGGAGTACTACATCTTCGATCCGCAGGCGGCGGTGCAGCCAGCGCTACGGGGCTATGGCTGGGTGGAGGGAGAGTGGCAGCGCTATGAGCTGCTGCCCAGTGGGGGGCTGTGGAGCCCGCTGTTAGGGGCGGAGTTGCGCGTGCTGCCCATGGGTGAGAACGAGTGGCGGCCAGCGGGGCCGTGGCTGCGCGTGCTGGACCCCGACACGGGCGAGCCGATCCCGGGGCCTGACGAGCAGGTCCACCTGGAGCAGCAGGCCCGCCTGGCCGCCGAGGATCGCGCCGATACCGAGCAGCAGGCCCGCCTGGAGGCTGAGGATCGCGCCGATGCCCAGGAGCAAGCCCGCCTAGAGGCTGAGCGGCACGCGCGCGCCGCCGAGCAGCGTGCCCAGGTCTCCGAGCAGCGTGCCCAGGCCGCTGAGGCGGCGCTGACGGCGCTGCTGGCCCAGCGGAATGACCAGGCTAACCCACCCGGCACGCCGGGCAGACCGTAAGACACAACGGCCCGCGCGGCGTCGGCGGGATCAACGCCCATGCCGCGCCGGCGCCGGGCCAACGAAGACCCGCTGGTCTTTGGCTGCCCAACCTGTTTGGGCTTCAGCGCGGGTGCGCGTAGGTTCACGCACTACCCGCATCACGGTGTAGTTCCGCGCCAGGCCGTAATGACTGACAGGATGATGGCGCGCCACATCGGTATCCTGACCTGGTGGAGGTGGCGTAGCCGCCTGTCAGATCTGATGTGCGTACTACGTGTGTAGGGATGTCCCCTGTGCCTGGTCCGGCCTGAGCGTGGGAAGAGTATACCCCTGCCATGGCGCGAACCCCTCCTACGATGAGTGCTACACGACTGGCGCACGATGGCGTACGCTGACCACTGAGAGGAGGCCGTTCGCCGGGGGCGGCCTAGCCAGCACCCCGGTGGGCCACATGGTAACGGGCGCGCGGGCTCTATAGAGAGGGAAATCTGTGATGAATCGAACCGAGCTACTGGCCATCGTGGAGGATGCCTGGGGCCAGCTTGATCAGGCTATCGTCGGCCTGGACGACGCGGCGCTGATCCAGCCAGGCGTGGTGGAGCAGTGGTCGGTCAAGGACCTGCTGGGCCACGTGGCGGCCTGGGACGAGGTGGCGCTGGGCCATATCGAGCAGTGGCGGCGCGGTGAAACCCCCACCGGTATGGGCGGGGCGGCGCTAGACGACTTCAATGGCGCTCAGGCCGGCAGGCGCGCCTCGTGGTCGCTGGCCCAGGTGCAGGATGATGCCGCTAGCATCCGCCAGCGGCTCAGCACGGCCCTACATGCCCTCACCGACAACGACTGGATCGCCATCGCCGGAGCAGGCGACCGCCAGGCCCCCCTGGGCGACTGGGTGGGCAACGCTCTCAGTAGCTCGACCCAGGGTAACCACGCCGCTGAGCACGCCCAACACATCCGGGAGTGGCGAGCCACCCGCGGCGACCCCTCCTGAACCGGCGTACCCTTTACAATAGGTGCAAGACATCGCGTGCTCCGTCAGTGGGGTCAGCGATCATCAGCGCCTGAAGGGATGGAGAGAACAGTGACCACCGAGACGATTGATGTGACCCTTGAGGACGCGCGCCGCGCCGCGCATACCCTACAGGGCGTCGCCCACCGCACGCCGTTGCTACCGCTATCGCGGCTGAGCGATGAACTGGGCGTGGCTGTCTACGCCAAGCCGGAGAACCTGCAACGCACCGGCTCGTTCAAGTTCCGGGGGGCCTATAACCGCATCAGCGCCCTCTCCCCCCAGGAGCGCGCCCGCGGCATCATCACCTACTCCAGCGGCAATCACGCCCAGGGCGTGGCCTGCGCCGCTGCCTTGGCCGGCGCGCGGGCCGTCGTGGTCATGCCCGAGGACGCCATCCCGGCCAAGGTGCGCGGAACCCAGGAGTATGGCGCCCAGGTGCTCTATTGCGGCCTCTCCTCCACCGAGCGCCAGGTCGAGGCCGAGCGGCTGGCTGCCCATCACGGCTACGTGATCGTGCCGCCTTTCGACGACCCCATGATCGTGGCCGGTCAGGCTACCGTGGGCCTGGAGATCACCGCCGACCTGCCCGATGTGGCCACCGTGCTCGTGCCCATCGGCGGCGGTGGCCTCTCCTCCGGCGTGGCCATGGCCGTCAAGGAGACCGCGCCCACCGCGCAGGTCGTTGGCGTGGAGCCGGAGACCTCCGCCGATGCCCAACAATCATTGCGCGCCGGCCACATCGTGGACCTGCCCGGCGGCGAGACGGTGGCCGATGGCCTGCGCGCCCGGCACATCGGCGCCCTCAACTTCCGCCTGTTCCAGCGCTATATTGACGAGATCGTGACCGTCTCCGAGGCCTCTATCCTGGACACGGTGGCCTACCTGCACCACCAGGTCAAGCTGGTGGTCGAGCCGTCCGGCGCGGTCACCGTGGCCGCCCTGCGCTCCGCCGCCCTGCCCCGCGCTACCCTGCGCGGTCCCGTGGTGGTGATCCTCAGCGGCGGCAATGTGGACCCCGCCCTGCTGTGCCGCCTGCTCGTCCCCCCGGAGTAAGAAGCAGATTGGCCTAGCGCGTGATGGGCGCGGGCAGCCAGCCCTTCCGGCGCAGCAGGTCGTCACCCAGCGTGCTGACGATCACGATCTGGCCGGCCCCGCTGATCTCCGCGTGCAGCTCCAGCCGCCAGCCAGGGAAGTATTGCACGATGGTCTGGCTGGTCTGGCCTGTCGTGGTGTCGGTGACGGCCTGCGCCATCGCCTCGGAGATGGGCGCGCCCAGCCAGGTTCGCCCATCGTTGGCCAGCCAGTAGCGCAGAAACGGCCCGCCGAGGCTATGGTGGCTTGAGCCGAAATAGAGCAGGTCATCGCCGCCCAGGGCAGGCGCCGCCGTGGGAAATGGCTTGCCCCCATTGCCCAGCAGGCTGCCCAGCGGCCGCGGGCGCGCCGCGCCATCAGCCCCAAGCTCTAGCACGGCGCGATCGAAGTATTGCACCGTCGTCTTGCCCTCGACAAAGGCGTCGGTGCGCGGATAGCCCAGGCGGTCAATGCCACCGTTAGCCAGGAAGTAGGCCAGAAAGGGGCCGCGGATGTTGTGCTTGGTCAGGTCAACATACAGCGAACCGGCCGGGTCGTTGGTCAGCTTGGTCATGCCCTGGCTAGGCGTGCCGGCCACCCCCTTATCGCTGGCCTGCCGGCTGGGCAGGGGCGCGACGGTAGGCGCCGGGGCCGCCGCGGCCGGGTCCTGCACCACGATCAGCGGGCTACCGCCCACCAGGTACAGCGTGGGGTCCCGGGGGTCCAGGTTGTTCGTGGACGGCTCCAGGGAGAACACGTAGCGTCCATTGACCATTGCCGGGGTGGGCACGACATGGCCATACTTATCGTAGACGGTCACCGCGCCGCCCGTGGGTGCCACCTCGGCAGAGGCGGGCACGTCAGCGGCGTCCCAGAGCACGCTGACCTGCTGGCTGCCGTGGGTCAGCACGACGCGGTTGACCGCCGTGGGCCACACCCACTGGTAGCGGTTCAGGTTTGAGTTGAGCAGAGCAGTGGTCTCTTCGGCGGTGGGCGTGTGGCCGACCTGACCGACCTGGTACTGCGCCGCCGTCGCCCCGGAGTACAGCCGGTTGGCCAACTGGTAGGCCACGTACGCTGGCCGAGGGCTGCCGTTGTTGCGCGCCAGGCCGTACAGTTCGCCAACTCCCTCGGCGGGACCATCCACCATCTTGTACATGGCCAGGCGTTGCACGCCGCCGGCCAGGGCCAAAGCGGTCGCCTCGATCACGTAGCTGGCCTGTTGATCCTGGGTGGCCCGCCAGTAGCCCGCCGGCAGCGGCGAGGCCGGGTCATCGTAGGGCACCACGTTCATCTCGCTGCTCCAGACCGCTGCCCGCAGGTGGTGCTTCCCCAGGATCTGGCTGTAGAAGAGCGGTCCCAGGTAGGAGTTCAGCGGGTCGCTATACATATGCACATCGGCGGCGTCCAGGTAGTCGTTGTGCGCGCGCGCCGTGGGGTCCTTGTCGGCCACGGTCAACACCGAGTCCAGGAACTGCGGGCGGCCGTTCTCCTTGTCCCAGAAGAAGGTCTGTCCGGCGGCCACCACGGTGGCCCGCGGGTTAGCCGCCTTGATCGCCAGGTAGGCGTCCTTGAGCAACTGGTAGTAGTCGGCGGGAGAGCCGGCCCAGTTCAGCGTGGTGCGCGCGTTGTAGGCGTCCGGCTCGTTCCAGATAATCCACGAGTCAATCGTGCCCTTGTAGCGGCCAGCTAGCTTGCCCATAAAGGCCGCCCAGTAGTTCTTGGGGTCGCTCACGGGCAAGTCCAGGTTGGCCGGCACGGAGATGCCCCCCTTCTGGGGGTCGCGGGCGGCCCAGCCCGGCGTGAGCAGCACCACACCAGCCATCTGGCGGCCCGCCGCCTTCTCAGCGGCGATCTGAGCCTCGCTGGCGATATCCGGCTGCCAATCGTCCGGTCCCTTTGGCTGCACGCGGTTCCAGCGGAACAGCAAACGTTCCCAACTCACCCCTGCCCGCGTAGCCAAATCAGAAGCCTCATAGGCCTGCACCACCCCGAATCGGGGGTCGGTGGCCGCCACGGGGGCCAGCGGCGTCACGGCGTCCTGGGCTGCCCCGGCCATCACCGTGGCAGCCCCGCCCAGCCGTGGGCCCAGTGAAAGCGACGACAACACACCCACCAGCGCCAGCGCTGCCGCTGGGCGGCCAAGACGAGTAACCCACATGACGATCAACAATCCTTGCTACAGCCTGAGCAGGTCCGCCCGACACACCGCGCGCCAGCAGCCCATCTCCAGGGGAAAATACCCACTGCCCAGTATACCAGGGCCACATGACCCTGGTATGACACCCCCATGCCCCGTGTACGATCGGGGCGCCACCAGGCCTACCCACAGCCCAACGGCTGGTGGTCCCCTACCGCGGCGTGGCTGGGCGCCCGGATCCCTGCGCCACCACGCGGTCCGTCACCAGCACAAAGGTGTTCCAGGCGTAATAGCGGTGCGCCGACACGGGGAAGAGGAAGCAGGGCAGCGCCGGGTTTGTGCAGGTGTATTCCTCGAACAGCCGACCGGTCGCCGCGTCCAGGGCCAGGCGCTGGCGCATCAGGGTCCGCGCTGGCCGCCAGCCGTGCAGGGCCGCCGTGGCCAGGGCCATCTCGTCGTAGAGCAACCAGGCGCCGCCATTCTGATAGGCCCCCGGGTCGGGGGGCACGCTGAACCGGTCGGCGGGGAGGTAGTGACCATCAGGCTGGGTGACCACGTCATAGCCCGTGGCGGCCACCGTGAAGTGGGCCACCGTGGAGCGGACGATCCCATCGGAGAGCAGCGGCCGGCCCAGCAGCCACAGGGCCACGAAATCGCCGGTCAGACTGCTCACATCGTGATCGAGCAGGTGCCGCCCCAGCGGCAGATAGCCCAGACCGGGCTGGTAGAGCGCCCGGTAGGCCCGCGCCGCCGCGTCTGCCTCCGCAGCGCTAACCGGGGCGCCCAGCCCACGAGCACAGGCCAGGGCCACCGCGTAGAGGCCCTGATTGTAGCTCAGGGTGTCGGGGTGCGCCAGCCGGAGGGTATCCAGCCAGGAGCGCCGATCCCCCGGCGGGCTGAGGTAGTCGCCACCCACGGCCCTGTGGCGCAGGTAGCCCAGTGCCCGGCCCAGCGCGGCCGCGTTGACCGGCGTGCCGAAGCGGGCATGGTCGCGACAGGTCCACAGCACATACAGGCTGGTGCTGTCGTCGTCGTCATACGCCGCACCCTGCTGCCAGGCCGCAAAGCGCGTGGGCATCTGCCCGTCAGGCCGCTGAAACCGCGTGAACTGGTCGCGCAGGGCCAGCGCCAGGCCGGCGTCAGGCAGGGCGCTGGTGGCCCAGAAGGTATCGCGCAGATAGACGCCGCCATAGCTGGGGCTGGGGTAGAGCGCCGGGCCGCGCCGGTCAATCGTGCGCTGCCAGGTGGCGGCGGCCATGCGGCTCACCGCGTCCGCCGCCAGAGACGGCGCGTGACGCCGGGGCCAGGCCGTCAGCGTGGTGGGGTCCGCCCACTCGGCCAGGCGCGTGCGCGCTACGGCCACCACGTGAGCAGCCCCCCCATGGCGCCCCAGCAGAACGACGCCGGCCCCGGCCAGCATAATACCGCCCACCAACACAGCCCAGACGATGCGCCGCACCAGCACTCCTTCTCGCTCGATCCGCGGGGCGTAGAGTAGCGGCTTACCCGGTAGGGGGGACCGGTAGGGTGACCCCCTCTAGCGGATGGGTCGGTACGCTATGGTCCGCCGATAACGACGCCGGCGCGACCTGTTCAGCTGTGTGCCCCTCCGGCGGGAGAACCGCGTCGCTATGGTGGTTGGCGGTCGAGTCAAGCAGGGCGGCCTCGTCCTCCGGCGCCTGGGACTCTTCGCTGGGGTCATCGTCGGGCATGGCCAGCGAGTCCAGCCAGACCTGGTGATCGTGGTCGGCGTCGCGGGTGAGCAGGCCCAGCAGGGTCTCCTCCAGCACGGCGCGGGCCTCCAGCAGCAGCAGGTGGCCGACCCCCTCAATAGGCAGGTACTCACCGCCGCGCACGGCGGAGGCCACGCTCTGGCCCAGTGAAGGAGGCGTCAGGCGGTCCTGTGTGCCGTGGATCACCGTCACTGGCAGGTCAAGGGTGGCCAGTTCATCGCGTAGATCCAGGTTGCGCAGCGTGCGTAGCGCCTGCATGCCGGCGTAGGCCGGTCCCCGCAGGGCCATCTCTTGGAGCCACCGCACCGTAGCCTCGTCCAACGGCTGGGCCGGCAGCAGCGAGGCCATCAGGTAGTGCGTAAACGCTGGCCGATCCGTCCGCAGGCGGGTCAGCCAGCCCTCCACCAGCTCATCGTCCAGGCCGTGCGCATAGTCGTCCGTGGCCGTCAGACGGGGCGCCGCCGGTGAGAGCAGGATCAGGCGGCGCGGCCGGGCGTGCCGGTACGTCGCGGCGTACTGCAGCGCTACCGCCGCGCCCAACCCATGGCCAACGATGGTCGGCGTCTCGATGTCCAGGGTACGGATCAGCGTACGCAGGTCATGGGCAAGGGTGGTCATCCAGTATTCATCCCAGGGGCGGTCAGACGACCCATGTCCACGCATGTCCAAGGTAATCACTTGATGGCCTTCTTCGGCCAGGCCCACCACCAGGCTGTCCCAGTAGGCCTGGCCCAGCAACCAGTCATGCACCAGCACGACCGGGCGGCCCGAGCCAACGTTCTGGTAGGCTAGCCCAACGCCCCCCTCCACCTCCAGACGGCTGCCGTTGATGATTCCCAGCGTGTCGTAGCCTTCCTCCTCGGCCTCGACCAGCGCCATGGCCCCCGTCTCGGAGTCCCAGTAGGCCGAGGTGTTCTCCGCTGGCTGCCCCATCTCCAGGTCGGTCTCTGCCGCGGGGTCCCACGCGGGGCGCGCGGCTTCCTCCTCCGGGGCATCATCACTCTGGCCCCAGTTGAAGCCGTTGGCTTCATCGGCGGGCTCTTCGTCGCCGGGACGCACCAACTCCAGCGGCGTGCGCGGCGGCTTCTTCCAATCCATGCGTCGCAGCGCCTCGCGGGTGATCGCCAGGCGCACCTTGCTGTCCTCGGCGCTGCCGATAGCGTGCAGCGGCACATAGATGTCGCTGACAAAGAACAGGCCACGCGAGACCAGGATATAGGTGGGGTGGACCTCGATCACGTCGCCAGCGCGATGCCCGTCCTCGGTGTAGGCCGTCCAGCCGCGCTCGATAGAGTAGGTGTCAATCATGCCTGACCCTCCAGCGGCCCCAACGGGTACGAGCGCATCAATAGCTCAAGGCAACGGCAGCTTCTGAATGCGCGCGTTGCCCTGATCGCCCACCCACACCGCCGCGCCATCGGTGGTCACGCCCAGCGGGGTGGTCAACTGCCCGGGGGCGACGCCGGCCCCGCCCAGTGCGGAGATCAGCGCGCCGGTGGGCGAATAGATCAAGATGCGGCCATCGGTGGGGTCGGGCACAATAATGCGGCCCCGAGCGTCCACAGCCAGATACGGCTCGTTATAGTTCTGCCCCACCCAGCCGGGCACCGCCCATTGGGCCAGATACACGCCCTTGGCCGTGAACTTCTGGATGCGCCCGTTCCAGTAGTCGGCCACGTAGTAGTTGCCCGCGCTGTCGGCGGCCACCGCCGCCGGCTCGTTGAACTGGCCATTGGCGCTGCCGGTAGCCCCAAAGGCAAAGCGGAACACGCCGCTGGAGCTGAACACCTCAATACGCTTGTTGCCCGTGTCGGCCACAGCCACATCACCGTTGGGGGCCACCGCGATGCCCCGTGGCCCGTAGAACTCGCCCTGCGCCGCGCTGATCGCCCCGTTCTTGCTGCCCCAGGCCGTGATAAAGCCACCGGAGGAGGAGAACTTCTGCACCCGCCCGTTCCAGGTGTCGGCCACGTAGACGTTGCCCTCACGGTCCACGGCGACGCCGTTGGGCTGCTTGAACTGGCCCTTAGCGCTGCCCAGGCTGCCCCACTGGGTCAGTGGCTTGCCCGTGGTGTCAAACTTGAACACCTGGTTCGTCTTGTTGTCGACCACGTAGAGGTTGTGCGCGGCGTCGGCCGCCACGCCCTCGACCAGGCCAAACGACACATTGCCAGGACCGCCCTTGCCCGCCACGGCCAGCGGGGCCGCCGCCTTGAGCTTGTCCGCTGGGATCACCGCCGTGACCACTGCGTTGGGCGTGGGCAGCGGACCAAACGTAGCCCCCATCGCCGCCACCCGGGCAACGTCGTCCTTGCGCACCAGAAAGTACAGGATGCGCGAACCAGACCAGTCGCGGCTGGCCGGCTGCTGCGTAAAGGGCTGGCGCACCGCCCACCAACTCCACAGGTTGCCCAGCGCGTTGGTGCCCGTCAGATCGCTCCAGACACGTGATAACCCCTTGCTTGGGCAGTCCGACGAAGCTGCATAACACTTGTAGTCCTCGGGGAACCACCAGTTGAACACCATCTTCTGGCCCACCCAGTTGTTGTGCAGGTAGCGGGCCACATCGGGCATGTTGGCGCTGGAGACGGTCATCACGTGGGCCGTAGTAGCCGCGCTCTGGAACGAGGTGGACGCGGCGCCCCAGCCGTTGTCAATTTTGTAGTCGCGGAAGTACCAGGCGAACGGCCAGCTGTAGGCGTCGGTGGAGTCCACGGCGATGTGCATCGTCGGCTTGTTTGTCTTGGCGTCCCACTGGCCCAGTTGGTGGGCCAGCGCGTTGGTGTAGTTCACCACGTGCGGCACATCCTGGGACGACTGCACGTAGATCATCATCTCGCGGGGGGCCACATCGCCATCGGAATAGGCCACGGCCTGAGCGCCACGCAGCGTGGTCAGCGAGGTGACCAGCAGCACCACGGCGGGCAGCCACCAGCGCCAGCCCCGCCGGGGCGCATGCACCAGGAAGCGGGTGATCACCATGGAGGCCAGCACCAGCAGCGGGATGGTCAGGTGGACGCCCAGCCAGGGCATCTTTTCCGAGGCGTAGATGTACTCAGCCCAGGTACATAGCGCCCACCACACCACGAACAGGGAGAAGACTGTCCGCCGCTTGATCGCGTACCACACCCCCCATAGGCCAAATACAACGGCCACCTGCTCGTACAACGGCACCAGCAAGAGGTAGTAGAACCATGGCTGCGAGCCACGCGCCACCTTCTGCTGACCGATCCAGTAGTTCAGGCCGCCGGTGAACACGTCCATCGTGTTGCCGGTGTAGCCCTGCTTGCCGGCCAGGCCGGGGATAAAGGCCCACAGTGGGTTCTCGCCGGACCCCGCATCGTTGCCGATCGGCCAGTACAGGCCGATCAACACCACGGCGATCACGCCCACCGCCGCTGCCCACGCCCACAGAGGGGTGGCCGAGAGGGCGGTCAGCAGCGGCTTGCCGCCGCTGGCCCGCGCCTGGTACTCGCTGATGAACAGGAAGATGGCGTAGCCGCCAAGAATTGCAAAGACAAAGATGCTGCTCTCCTTGGTGGACCACAGCAGGGCCAGCGCCGCCCCTAGCACGAATAGCCAGCGGTAGTGGTGGCGGCCATGCTCCAGATACTTGAAGAAGGCGCAGATCGAGAGCATCGTCCATAGCGCGAAAGGCATGTCCTCACGCATGAAACGCGAGAAATAGAGGATAAAGGGCGAAAAACAGAACAGCAGCGCCAGCACAAACGCGCCGTTGCGGCCCAGGTAGCGGCGCAGCAGGAACGGGGTCAGCACCAGCGCCGTGCCACACAGCACCGCGCCCATCCGCCCCCCCGCTTGCAGGTTGCCGCCCACCAGGTTGAACAACCCCATGAACAGGGCGTTCTGGTGGAACTGGTAGGGGCCGTGCATCATCGGGTCGTAGTGGTAGCCATGCCCCGTCACGATGTTCCAGGAGTACACGGCGTGCAGGCTTTCATCGTGATGCATCGCCCGGTGGCCCACATCCCAGATACGCATCAGGAAAGCCACCAGCCCCACCGCGACCCAGGCAATCGTCTCGCGCTGGGTCACCGCCTGCCGCCCACTGGCCAGCTCTGGCGATACCGCGTTCACCGTGGCCGCCTGCCGAACAGGACCCTCCGCCGTGGGCCGCCGCTCCTCGGGCGCTGTGGGCCGCCGCTTCTCCGCTCCCGTGCGCGCCCGTTGCGCCCGCCGCACCGAGCTGCCACCCTGTGCTGTTTGGTCGAAACCCTCAGTCGTCACGTCGCGCCGACCCTCCCACACTCGCCCCGCGCAGCCCAGTCATCAGGATGACTGTACCGAACCCTATTCCACCTGTCAAGGAAACGCCAGCCCGCGGGAATAGTCACGCGGGGGCGTCACTAACTCAATGTCACACATACATATCGGTTCAGGCGCCACGTTCGGACAGGCCCGTCGGCGGCCTCGCGTCCACTCGTAGTATATAGAGCGATGCGCTTCTTACATAGTAGAGTACGCGGCCGGCGCAGTCCCGGATGCCCCAGGCTAGGCGCGGCCCCCGCTCACGGCTACTGGACCGGCGCCCATGGCCTCTTCTCCAGGGTCGGAGGTATACTCTAGGCATGAAGGAGGGCCGCGTATGGTTGCCGAGCCCCGGATTGGCCAGGAGTGGACAGTCGAGCAGTATCTGGCCATGGAGCGATCCAGCGCAATCCGCCATGAGTTCGTCGGCGGTCGGGTCTATGCCATGTCGGGCAGCACTCAGCGCCACAGCAGTATTGGTGTCACCCTAGCCGCCGCGTTAGCTGATCGCCTCTATAAGCGGCCGGATAACCGCTGCCAGGTGTTCAACTCCGACATGAAGGTCCACCTGGCCAACGAGCGGGATTACGTCTACCCCGACGCCAGCGTGACCTGCGATGAGCGCGACCTGGCCGACCCGGATGCCGATTTCATTCGCTATCCCTGTCTTGTGGTTGAGGTGCTATCGGCATCCACCGAGACGTACGATCGCCAGGCCAAGTTCGACCTGTATCGCGAACGCGGCACCCTGCGCGACTACGTGTTGATCGAGACGCGCCATCAGGCCGTGGAGGTGCGCTCGCGCGCCGCCGATGGGACCTGGACGACGGGAGCCTATGGCCCTGCGGACGCGGTGGTCCTGCCCAGCCTTGATCTGGCTATCCCCATCGCCGCGCTTTATCGCGGGGTGACGTTCTAAAAGCAGGGCCGCGCTGGCTGTCCGGCCCATAACCTCTTATCTCCGTGCCGACTGATCGCCAACCGCGCCGGGTTCACCCGCCGCGGACCAGGACACGCCCTGCTCTACCGGGCGGCGTGCCAGGCCGGGTAGGGCCGCGCCGCGTGGTGTATGCTGTGTACTGACTCTTGGGCTGGCCCGCGTGGGCCGCTATTTGGGCCGCTATTCAAAGAAGCGCACGATGGGGAGGTGCTGCCCACTATGACAGGTCCCGCCGACGAGAGCATTGTCACGTACGATCCACACAACCAGTGGCTGCTGATCACAATGGGCGACCGCAGCGTGCAACTAGAGCCGGTGAAAGGGATCCGCCTCCAGCGCGGCGACCCGGAAGAGCCCGACGCCTACGGCCTGTGGCTGGACGCTCCCCAGGCCGATGTGCTGGTCAAGATGATCGGCTATATCCTGGAGAAGGTGCGTATCTCCGAGGCGTCGCAGGCCGCCCTGCGTGGCCTCCTGCCTGAGGTGCGCCAGATCGCCGCCGCGCTCGGCTCGCCCGAAGGCGATGAGTGAGCCCCGCCCTGCCAGGGTTGTCCACGGTGTAGAATATACCCTATACTTGCGCTATACTTTAGTAGGGCGAGGCGCTGGGCAGCCCCTGGAGGGTAGCCGGACCGAGCACAGTATGGGAGCAGGCAGATCAGTTATGAGGAGCGCGGGGGAGTGCTAGACAGCGGCATTGCACGGTATGTGATCATCGGCAACGGCGTCGCGGGCACGATGGCCGCCGAGACGCTGCGCAAGAACGACCCGAACTGCGGCATTACCCTGATCGGTGGTGAGCCCTATCCCCTGTACAACCGTGTGTCGTTGCCGCCTTTCCTGAAGCTGAAGGCATCCGAGGATAAGGTGCTGATGCGCACGGTGGAGAAGCATGCCGAGCGCAACATTGATCTGTGCCTCAACACCGAGGCCCAGCGGGTGGACGCCGAGGGCCGCAGCGTGTTGACCGCCTGCGGCAAGGAGTACCCCTACGACGCGCTGCTGGTTGCCACTGGCGGCCGGCCCAACCGGCTCTCCGTGCCCGGCGCGGCTGAGGTCCACACGGGCATCTGCAACTTCCAGACGCTGGATGATAGCAAGGAGATCCTAGACCGCATCGCCGACGCGCACCACGCGGTGACCGTGGGGGCCAGCTACATCGCCTATGAGCTAACCGAGGCTTTTCGCGCCCGCGGCGTGCCCACCACCTGGCTGATCCGCGGCCCGCGCTTCCTGCGGCGTATCCTGGATGAGACGGGCGGCGCGGTGGTCCAGCGCATCGGTGAGCAGCACGAGGTGGAGTTCGTCTACGGCGAGGAGGTGGCCGAGGTTCACTCGACCGATGGCCGTGTCTCAGGCGTGGTCACCACCGCCGGCCGCACAATCAACGCCGACCTGATCGGCGTGGGCATCGGCCTGACCCTCAACACGGAGTTCCTGGAGGGCACGGGCGTGGCCGTACACAAGGGCATCGTGGCCGATGGCTGCCTGCGCACAAATGTGCCGGGCATCTACACCGCCGGGGACGTGGCCGAGTTCTACGACTCGTTTATTGATCAGCACAACACGATGGGCACCTGGGATAACTCGTCGGCCCAGGGCCGCCATGTCGCCGTGAACATGCTGGGCGGCCAGCAGCCCTTCGCCGAGGTGCCCACCTACACAAGCACCCTCTTCCACACCAAGATCCGCGTGGTGGGCATCACCCCCGAGTCGCACCCCGACCTGGATGAGATCTCTACCGTGGATATGGACGAACTGACCTACCAGAAGCTGTGGTTCCTGCGTAACCGCCTGGTGGGGGCCGTGGCCATCGGCGAGATGAAGAACCGCAAGACGCTGCTGCAGGCGATCAAGAGCAAGGCGGAGATCATCAGCGACCGGGAGCGCCTGTTTGAGGCCTCCTGAGCTCCCGGCCCCTACGGGTTCGCGCCGGGGAAGTCCGCCCCTACCACCACGGTGATGCCGGCAGTGGGTCCGCCTGCCGCTGACGGCGTGGCCGGGGCCTCGGTCAGGTCGGCCTGTAGCAGCGCGGCCAGCGTGCGCCCCGCGTAGGCCAGAGCGGGGTCGTGGACGATCACCTGGGTGCGCGCGTGGTCGGTGCGAGGATCCTGGGTCACCGAGCCGATAGTGAAGCCGTCGCGCTCCAGCACGGCGCTCAGGGCGCGGGCCAGGCCTGTCGTGGCGGTGCCGTTGCGTACATCCACCACCGCGTGCTCGGCAGTCAGGGCCGGGTTGGCCAGCAGGCGCTGGGTGCGCGCGTTGATCGCCGCCCAGTTGGGCAGGAAGATCCACTGCCCGTCCGATGAATAGGAGGCGCTCACGTCGCCGCCCTCGGGAGTCAAGGCTTCGCGCGTCGGGTTAGCTCCCTTGGCGTGGCCCAGCAGCGAGATCACGTCGGGCAGGCGGTTGTGGGGCAGGTTTGTGTCCACGGCCCCCTGCAGGGCGGACAGCACTGCTGGCAGCCGTAACAGGGTAGCCGGGCTGAGCGCCTGGCTCTTGAGGGCCAGTAGCACCTGCTGCTGTCGCTCGTTGCGCCCGATGTCGCCGCGGGGGTCCTCATGGCGTGTGCGCACATAGGCCAGCGCGGTGGCCCCATCCATATACTGAACGCCAGCCTTGATGTGCAGCGGCATATAGCCGAAGCCCACGTCGGCGGGGTAGGTGGGGTCGTCAATCGGCGTCTTGACGTCAATGGTCACCCCGCCCAGAGCGTCTATCAGCGTCTTGAAGCCGCCGAACTTGAGCACCGCGTAGTAGTTGATCGGCACTCCCAGCGTGCCCGCCACGGTCAGAGCCGCGTAGCGCGGACCGCCGATAGCGTAGGCCGAGTTGATCTTGCCCTCTCCGCCCTCGGGCATCTGCACCCATAGGTCGCGGGGCACTGAAAGCATGGCCACATGACCCGACGCTGGGTCCAGAGAGACCAGCATCATCACATCGGAGTGGGCCTGTTCGCTGCCCCGCTGATCAGCGCCCATGGCCAGGATCGTGATCCGGTCGGTCCCGTTCCACGGAGTCACCCCAGCCTGAGTGGGCAGGATCAACGCGGTCAAACCGCTGACCGCGCGGGGCTGCTCGTAGGCCAGCACGGCCAGGCCGGCGGGCAGGCCAACCAACAGCAACAGCAAAAACACGATCAACAGGAGCAAGCGACGCCGCCGGCGGCGAGGCCGCACCCGCGGCGTCTCCACCGTTATGCCGTCCAGAGGTGGCGACGCGGATGGGGCATACTCGGCGGTACGCTCCCCCTCAACGGCGTACATCGGCTCACTGTGCTTCCTCAATGATCGCTCTCTCCCCTATCCCTCACAATCACCCGCCCACTGCCCGATGGCCCCGCGCCTTGCTACAATACAAAGCGGGAATGTTACCCGAGGCTACATCAGGTCTGGCGGCCCGGATAATTATAGCATGGTCACGGCAGCCCAGCAGCCCGCTTGTCCACGGCCCACCTGCCTCACCGTGCATAACGCCTGCCCCACCAAAACGGCGACAGCCCCCTGTAGAGCCGCCCTTGTGGCCGCCCGCCCCAGTTGCCCAGGACGGCCGGGTTGTTGCACCCACTCCCCCGCGCTGTGGCATTCACTCGCCATGGCCGCCCGCGCTATTGCGTCCACTCGCCCTCTGTAGGGACCGTTCCCCTTGGGGGCGCCCGCACCGTGACGCCCGGTCCCTTTCTGTAGGGGCCGTTCCCTTGGGGGCGCCCATGCCGCGAACGCGCGGAAGGCCCATAATAAATGATAGGAATGTAGGGTGGGAGGGAAAGGCGCATGTGGCGGAGAGGCCGGCCAGAGGAGCAGGACGCGGTGGATGGGGCGGCGGAGCGGGAGGCCGATCCGGTGGCCGCGCAGCCAGACGATGGCCCGGCGGGGCCAGCGACGGTGCTGGACGCGCTAGCCGTGCCGGCCCTGGACCCCCTCTTCCACATTGAGCCGCGGGTGCGCCGACAGCTGGACGCCGTCTATGCCCTGTCCCGCCGCCACCCTACCAAGGTGCTGATGGTGGGGCCGCAGGGGTGCGGCAAGACCGAACTGGCCCGCTGGCTGGCCGCCACGCACCGCCTACCCTGGCTGAAAGTTAACTGCCCTGCTATCCAGGACCCCCGTGATTGGTTTGGCTGGATGACCGTGCGGGAGGGTCAGACCGTCTACCAGCCCACTGCCCTGGCCCAGGCTATCGCCGTGGGCAACTGCGTGATCTTCTTCGACGAGCTGAACCGGCTGCACACCTCGCTGTGGGGCCCCCTCTATGGCCTGCTGGACGACACAAACCAGGTGTGGGTTGACCAACTGGGCCGCCATTTGCGCCTCAGCGCCGGCACGATCATCATCGCCGCGATGAACGAGGGCAGCCAGAATATCGGCGTGTTCCTGCAGGACGCCGCCCTGATGGAGCGCTTTGTGCGCATTGAGGCCACCTTCCTGCCCCCCGAGCGCGAGGCCGAGATGCTGGTCAAGCGCACCGGCGTAGGGTCCGCCATGGCTCGTTCGCTGGTGGAGGTAGCCACGCTGGCCCGCCGCCAGGCCCAGGGCGACGACGCCAGCCTGCCCTGGCAGGTCAGCACCCGCTCCCTGATCCGCACCGCTGAACTGGTCGCCGCCGGCCTGAACCCCCGCGAGGCCCTGGAGATGACCGTCACCCTGCGCCTGCCCACCGAGGGCGCGCTGGCCAGCCCCCGTGCTGAGTTCCTGCGCATCGTGCAGGCCAAGCTGGGCTGATCACCTAGCGCGGGTGTGGCTCTTTTGACTCTGCCGCCCGCTTCTGTACAGCGCATGACGAGCTCCGCGCCCCCCTCCGCCCCCGCACCCACGTCAACAAAACGGCCACTCCCTCTCCGCGCCACGCCGCCTCTTCCAGGAACGCCGGGGCGTTGTAGACGGGGTAGTTATTGGATAACGCGGTATGATGCCCCTGGTGACCCGCGCGGCGCATGGCAAAAAGTAGCCTGCACGTGGGGCCAACGACGCCACCAGGACGATGACCATATCAAATGGAGGAGCCATAATGAGGAAGGTCAAGCTAGCGATATACGTCTCACTCGATGGCGTGGTGCAGGATCCCGCGTGGACCGCGCCGTTCTGGAACGATCAACTGGCTACCCTGCAGAGCGACTACCTGTTCGCCAGCGACGCCCTGCTGCTGGGCCGCGTGACCTACGAGGGCTTTGCCGCTGCTTGGCCGACCATGGACGCCGGGGAGTTCGGCCACCGCATGAACACGATACCCAAGTTCGTCGCCTCGCGGACCCTGGACCACGCCGAGTGGAACGCCACGATCATCAAGGGCGATGTCGCCGAGCAGGTGGCCAGGCTCAAGGAGCAGCCTGGCCAGGATCTCTTGATCTACGGCAGCGGCACGCTGGTTGATCAGCTCACCCGAGACGGCCTGATTGATCAATACCGCCTGATCGTCTATCCTCTTGTCGTGGGCGCCGGCAAACGCCTCTTTAGCGCCACCAGCGCGACGACCCTGCGCCTCGTGGACACGACGACCACCAGCACCGGTGTCGTCGCCCTGACCTACAACGCTACCGCGTAACTTAGGTTCCGGCCGCCAGGGGCGATCCAGACCTGCCCCGGCAACCGGCGGGTCAGCGCCTCAGGACGCTCATTGTGGTGGCGCGAGCAGGGAGAGCAGGGAGATGGTAGAGGGGGACGTGGATGCGCTCATCGGGGCGCTCGTCGCGGACCTTCAGCAGGTGCCTGGGGTGGTAGCCATTGTGTTGGGTGGATCACGGGCGCGGGGAACGCACACCGCCCAATCCGATGTAGACCTGGCGTTGTACTATCGGCCGGACCAGCCGCTGGATCTGACCCGCCTGGGCGCGCTGGCCACGGCGGTGGACGATGCCCAGCGCCCCAATGTGATCATCGCCATCGGCGACTGGGGTCCCTGGATCAACGGCGGCGGCTGGCTGACCGTGCGGGCACTGGCCGTGGACCTGCTGTACCGCGACCTCCGCAAAGTCGGTGAAGTGGTTCAGGAGTGCCGCGCTGGCCGGCCGCGCATCGCCTATCAACCCGGCCATCCCCACGGGTTTATCTCGGCCATCTACCTGGCCGAGATCGCCCTGTGCCGCGTGCTCTGGGACCCCGCCGGAGTCATCGCCACTCTGAAGCGGACCGCTATCCCCTACCCCCCCGGGCTCAAGGCCGCACTGATCCGCCAGTTCTTCTGGGAAGCTGATTTCGCTCTGAAGGTCGCTGAAAAGGCGATCCCCCGCCAGGATGTCTCCTACATCGTGGGGTGCTGCTTCCGCTCAGTGTCGTGCCTGATCCAGACGCTCTTTGCGCTCAACGACTGCTACTGGATGAACGAGAAAGGCGCGGTGGCCCTGGCCAGCGCGTTTCCGCTCACGCCACCACGGTTGGCTGAGCGCATCAACGCATCTTTCCAAAAACTGGCCCCCTCGCGGGACGCCCTCGCCCTAGCCATCGCGGAGCTCGCCCAACTGGGCGCCGAGACAGCTGAGCTACTCGCCCAGGTTAGCCCCGCCACGTAACCGATGCCACGCTACGGCTTATGTAGAGTGGGTCACATCGTGAACCAGCCAAGCACCTCGTTGGGCAACAAATCCCGAGGTTGTCGAGAGTTATATTGCTCGTAGAATTCGTGATGCGCCTCTGGTGGGGCGATCCTCCTGGCTATGCCCGCCAGGCCATCACCCTGTTCTTCATGGTCGAAGTCCCAATGCCTACCTACCTTTTCCTGGAAGAGGGCGTGCCAGTGCTCCTCTTGCTCACGCTGCACAGGTGACAGGGCAACGATCATATAGATACAGTCGTCATCCGGGGGGTAGGGTTCATAGGCCTCAAACCAGCATGTTGTGTCCTGATACACCAATAGCCCGCTCAGCGGCCCATCATAGTAGTCGGCGGCGTAGACCAATCATAGCGCCGTACTCTCCACCCTGGGCAGGCTCAGGAGATCATCAATAGCGCGCAGATCACCAACCGTGGTCATGGCCCATGGTGTGGTGGTACGGATAACCGCGTCCGTGGTGTGGTGCGGGTGACCGCCAGGCCACCTCGGCGCAGCGTTCCGGCCCGCCGCGCTGCCGCGACCTCGGCCACCATCTCGTCCTCGGTCTGGCCTTCGGCCCTGTCCCGTTCAGGGTCGCCATGGGTATGCGTGTTGGGCGGCGTGGTCATATTGTGCGTGCCTCCTGACAAACGCGCTCCAGAACGCGGTGATCAACAGAATAGGCAGTGTTGCCCTATTGTGCCAGAATATGGCGCTACGCGCTGATCCCCCACAATGTCATCGCCGAGAACATGACCCTGATCGGTCTGGCCACGCAGTACAGGGTGACCATCTGACAGGCGCCCTGCTGGCTATTTGCGCGAACCGCCTCACGCAGCGATAATGGAGTGGCCAGAGTGCGGTGATCGCCGTGCCACAGGAGAGGGAGGGGATGGCATGACCGAGGTCCTGACTGCCCTGCCGGAGAGTGAGCAGCACGTACACACGCTGGCGCATGGGGCGATCATCGTCCGCCTGGGTCGCTACCTCGACGAACACGTGGCGGCGTGTGGCGCCGGGCTGGTCTGTGTTCCCCAGACGACGTTCAGGATGGTGGGCTCGCCGCCCACGCGCTATCCCGACCTGGCCTTTGTACGCCAGGACCGCCTGCCGGCCAACCTCGACACCGACGCCGACTTCGCCCCCGATCTCGCCGTGGAGGTGGTCTCGGGTAGCGACACGTTCGGCGACGGCGCGGCCAAGGTCCGCCAGTATCTGGCTTCGGGTGTGCGTCTGGTCTGGCTGGTTGATCCGCTGCTACGCACGGTGACCAGTCACGCCCCAGGGCGCCAACCCCAGCTGTACACCGACGCCGACGACCTCGTCGCCGACCCCGTCCTGCCCGATCTACGTATCCCCGTGCGCCTGCTGTTTCCCTGATATACGCCCATCCAGGCACAGCGTCGGCAATATATAGGGACGGCCCTACGGGCACGGTGGCCCTCGGTGCGGCTGGGTCTCCTGGCTCCAAAAGGGGCTATACTGGATGCAAGGAGAGGGTGAGCGACCGCTCAATCAACGGAGGACACCGCGCCCATGACTGCCCTATGCGCCTATTCCCCCAGCCCCGTGGCTCCGTGGGCCGAGGTTGTGCCCGATGCGCCGTACCCCATGACCACCGACGACCTGCATGCCCTGCCCGATGATAGATGGGGCTATGAACTGGTTCAGGGGATCTTGGTTCGTATGCCTCTGAGTAGCTTTGGAGCGTCTAGCATTGGCGTGCGCCTGAGCGCCCGACTCGGCGTCTACGTGGAGGACAACGGCCTGGGCGTTGTAACCGGTGAGCAGGGCGGCTGCCGCCTTGACCCGGCTCACCCGCGCGAGACGGAGGTCGCCCCCGACATCGGCTTTGTGCGCGCCGATCGCCTGCCCTCCCCCACAGCGCCCGACTACTACACCAGGGCGCCGCAGCTGGCCCCCGATCTGGCCGTCGAGGTGGCCTCAGAGAACCAATACGCCCCCGGCATGGCCGCCAAAGCACGGCTCTACCTGCGCTTCGGCACACGCCTGGTCTGGATCATCTGGCCGCGCTACCAGCGGGTGGACGTGTGGCGGCCCGGCGACGACACGCCCACCCCGCTTGGCCTCGCCGATACGCTGGAGGGCGAGGACGTGATCCCCGGGTTCAGCTACCCTATCGCCCGCCTGTTCCCCCGGTAGTCAGCACGGCCGCCCGATGGCCCCTCGTGACGGCGCAGTATAGCGTCAACGAGCGCATCGCCCAGATCTTCGCGCAAGAGTTCCTCACGCACGGCTGGTAGCTCGGCTAGCAGGTCGGCGGTGGTGAGGCCCGCTTCCTGGAGTGACCGTGCTGCCCTGTTCATCAAGCCCACCAGCACGGGATTATCGTGCGGGGACGCCTCATCGCGTGCGACTGCTTCCATCGTTCTACCTTACTGTGGCGCGCGGGCCAACTCATCCACTATTTCTTCATGGTACGCTGGCCTGCCCACGAGGTCAAGGCAGCCCCAGGGCGGCCTCAGGCACGCGCAGGTGAGAGGTGTTGCGGACACACAACCAGCATGGACGGTTCCTATCTATGTATTACTGGCCTATTGCTGGGTCCGCGCGCTGCTGAGTCCGCTATACTACTGTTTGGCAAGCCTCTTGATCGCCGGGCGCGCCGGTCAGGCGGCGGGGTGGCAACGGCATGGCCTACCTGCGCGACCGGCTCATTCCAGCAGGCGAAAGCTTCACGTGGCCGATCGCCTGCCAGTCTGGCCGCCCCGTCTGCCCCACCGTGCGAAGCGGCGACCGTCAAACACAACATGATAGGGAAGGGGAAGGGCTCATGAAGGTTACACGTCATGGTCAGCAGGCCGCCATCGTGCTGGCCCTCCTTGTTGCGGCCATGGCCAGTGGCCGTCAGTCCGGCGCGGCCGCCGCGCATGGCCCGCTGGCCTCTCCGGCCAGGATGGGTGGTTGCGCCCCCGAGACCGTGCGCAATAGCGCGCTGGGCGTGACTCTGACCCTGCCGCCCGGCTGGCAGGAGGCGGAGCCCGGTCACTACGCGCCCTGGGCAGTTGTCCTGTATGTGCCCGCGGCGGCGGGCCAGGTGGAGAACAATCTGCGCCTGAGCATTGAGCCGCTGGGCACAACGGCCGACTCCAATGATGCTCGGGCAGCGGCCGCGGCGGCCACCAGGGCCACCAGGGGCCTCACGCTGCCCATCACCCGCCGCCCCTTCACCGTGGCCGGCGCGCCTGGGGTGCTGCTGCGGGGCATGCCTGGCGCGAAACCGGACCTGACGATCATCGTGGCGCACAAGCACGCCCTCTACCAGATCATCACCTTTGGGGGCGAGACCTTTGCCGCCGACCAGCGGGCCGCTCTGGCCAGCCTGCGCTTTATCCCCCGAGTGGGACCCTACCCCATGACCACGCCGTCGGCGAACGCTTCAGCCCCTCGACCGCCCTCGCTGGCCCTGACCGTGCGCGAGTCCGGCCGCCTCGGCGGGGTCAGTGTTGAGGCCACCGGACAGGGCTATCACCCCAACGAAACACTCGTCCTTGAGGGCTGCTGGATCGGGGCTGCCGCCCCTGCGCGACGCCTGGTTCGTCCTGGCCCAAACGGCCCGGGCCACCCGCCGCGGCACGCTCAATGCCCTGGTCACCTTCCCCGTGCCCCCGATGCGCTTCGCTGCCTCGACAGTGCGGGTGACCGCCCACGACGGGAGGATCGGCCAGCGCCTGGCCAGGGCGATGCGTTCCTTCACGGTACAGGCCTCCGCGACATCCTGCCCGAGCAGCCACCCCGCCACCGCCATTGGGTCCTACATGGCGCGCTTGGCCTATGCGCGCTCATACGTCCGTTCGCGCATGATCTGGTACGAGTAAAATCCCAGCGTGACCACCGTGCCTCCAGCTGCCTTCACCGGGTCTGCCAGTGGGGGCAGGATCGCGGCGTCCTTGGGATGGGTCAAAGCCTGGCCCCCTCAGGCGGCGCTTCTAGGAGCGCCGCCTGGTGGTGTTAGGGCGATGCGCCATCACGGCGCCCATCAGTGGACCCAGGCCGGCACGATTGGGCTAGGGCCACCGTGGTCGAGTCGGTGTTCGCCACCAGTGGCTTACCCCCGCGCACCCCTGGACCATGACGTCTGGTAACCCTACTTCTAATAACGAGCATCAAGATTAAGACCGTGTAGTCCGGCTAAGCACTGAGCGGATAGTCCGCGTCTTCTATGCCAGCTGGTTGACGTGCTGTTTGATTCAGCATCACCTATGATGAGGGCGGTTTTCTTGAGCAGAGAGGTGGAGTGCTGACATATAGGGAGACAGAGTGATGGCAGTCGAAGCGAACAAAGCGCTCCTCCATCGGTGGATTGAGGATGTGTGGAATACCGGGAATCTCGTCCCAGTGGATGAGATCTTTGCGCCTTCCTACAGCGTCAACGGTGAGTTTGTCGGTCCCGACGGCGTCAAAGACGCGGTCAGGTGGTTGCATACCACCTTCTCTGATGCTGTCCTTACTATTGACGACATGATTGCTGAGAACGACAAAATCGTGGTCAGCTGGGTCATGCGCGGCATCCAACGGGGTGAATTCATGGACATATCGGCCACACACAAAGAGGTCATGTTGGCCGGTATCAACATCTATCGTGTCGAAGATGGCAAGATCGTGGCTAACACGGAACGAGTTGATGTGCTGGGGTTGCTGATGCAACTGGGGCCCGGATTAGGCCGGGAGGATCGCACGAGCCTGGCTGAGTGCGCCCGATGTGACCCCGCCCGCTCCCCGAACTTGTACCATCTCTCATATGAGGAACCAGCGTGCCCAGGAAGCCGCGGTGCTTCCATCCCTGTTTCTGCGACAGGGTCTCCCTAGCTGGCCTGATCAGGGGCCGTTGAGGCCGAGGCTGTCATAACCAAAGAACGCGAGTGGCAGCTCCAGAACTTGCTTGATGTAAGAGACAATCACTAGTCTAACGTACCGCGGCGTAAAACCGCGGAATAACCAGAAAGGGAGCGATGTCTGTCCACGCGAGTCCCTGAGGTTGCTGGGATCTTCTCTCCCCTCAGGATGGAGCCACCCTCTTGTCGTCGCTCTCTGTGCCATGGTGGATTTCGGGAGGGTGGGCCCTAGACCTGTTTCTAGGTCGCCAGACGCGAGACCATGATGATCTCGATATCCAGTTCCTCCGCCGCGATCAGCAGGCGGTGCGCGCGGCCTTCGCTGGCTGGGACGTGCAGGCGGCACTCCCGCACCCACGCGCGGAAGGCTGGCCCTTTCAGGAGTGGCGACATGGGGATGATCTCGACTCGCGCATCCACGGGGACGCCGTTGCTCACATCGCACTCATCGCGCATAGCGGGGTCGTTCGAGCTCGGAGTGGACTCCCTCAGTGGGGTGAGCGATATGGCTAATGCCCGCATCGCGGCGTGGCTGGCGGCTGCGCCAGCCACGCCGCCGTGTGCTCAGATGATTGTCACAACGTCGTCGTGGTCAAGACGCGGCAGGCGGGGGAACCAGGCGTCCGGCCCCGGCGTGCCGATGTTGATCACCAGGAGCGACTTGAGCGGTGTGCCCGCGAAGAATTCCTTGTCGATACCCGCCGCATCGAAGCCAGCCATGGGGCCGGCAGCCAGGCCGATCGCGCGCACGGCTAGGATAAAGTAGCCAGCCTGCAGGGTGGCATTGAAGCGGGCGAACTGCTCCCGCATGGCCGCGTCGGCAAAATAGTCTTTCATCTCCGGTCGCTGGGGGAACAGCCGGGGAGCCTGTTCGTGGAAGTCTGTGTCCGCCGCGACGATGGCCACCAGCGGCACCGAGCCTGTCTTGGCCCGATTGCCCTCCGACATCAGCGGCAGCAGCCTGGCCTTGGCCTCGGGGGAGCGGATGATCAACAGACGCAGTGGCTGGAGGTTGGCCGAGGTGGGCGCCCACTTGACCAGCTCGTAGATGGCCCGCAGCTGCTCGTCAGTAACTGGCTCGTCGGTGAACGTGTTGGCCGTGCGGGCCTCCCGAAACAGCAGATCCTTGGCCGTATCGTCGAGGATGGGGTAGTTTCGGCTGGGCGCGTACAGTGACATGGGGCGATCCTTTTCTGGCTAGGCCACCTGCCGATATCCCAACCCTTGTCGGATATTCAACAGGTGTCGCTTAGTATGGTACACTTCGGGTAGATCTAGAGCAACGGACAAAAGCGCGTTACCGTCGTGTAGGCAACACGGTGGGCCACGTGTCGGGTACACAGGAGAGGAGCGGCAGGATGGGCGCCCCGGTAAACCAGAACGACCCACGGGTCAAGCGGACCCGGCAGCTCTTGCAGCGCGCCTTCACGGACTTGATCCACGAGAAGGGCTTTGAGGCGATCACCGTCCAGGATATCGCGGAGCGGGCAACGCTCAACCGGGCTACCTTCTACGCCCACTTTGAGGACAAGTATGCGCTGGCTTCCAGCACCGTCGGCGCGTCGTTGACCGAGTTGCTCCGCCGGCGTGTAGCGGACGAGGCGCGGATCAGCGAGGAGACCCTACGCAGCCTTGTGTTGGCCGTCTGCGACTATCATATCGGTCTTAGCAAGCAATGCCAGCGGGCACATCAATCACTTGAAGCGCTGCTGGAGGCGCAGATCAAGGCCACGCTGTACGACCTCACGCTGGGCTGTCTCACCCGTACGGAGGCGCTACGCCAGAACTCCCCCGAGACACTGCGGATGGCCGCCACGGTGATCAGTTGGGCCATCTATGGCGCTGCCCTGCAGTGGGCACGGGCAGGGCAGCCGCAATCAGCGGAGGCGCTGGCCGAGACGGTGCTGCCCCTGCTGATGGGCGGTATCACGGCGCTTGATGGGCTTGTCGGGACCGAGAGGTGGCATAACGGGGGCACGGTCCGATCCGTCACCATCGCTCAGGATGGCGCTCGTGTCGTGCTCGGGCGACCATAACAGTGTGGCGTGGGGCGGTGACCTGACCAGGATCATCAAGGAGATCTGTGCGGTGTGTGTGGCCCACGGAGCCGGTGGGGCAACGCTAGCGGGGCAGCACGTCGCCATCAAGCCCGATGCGAAACTGTTCCCGCACCGACTCGAAGAAGATCCCTCCGCTGTCCGGTGTGGCCAGGCGCACCATCACTTTACCGGCCGGGGAGACGTAGGGGCTGGCGTGAGGCAGGGTAAGTTGCCCACTGCTCAGGTCCACCACGCGCCAGGTGTGGCGCGCCCAGTTGTACAGGCTAACCGTGATCGCCGCGAGGGGCAGCATGCCGGGGCTGGGGGCGGCCGACAGCGTCAGGGTGCGCGCCACCAGCCGCCCTTCGGGCCGTGGCAAGGTCAGGGCCAGCGTGGCCGAGGAGCGCGGCCCGATCATCAGGTCCTCGCTAGTCCCCTCGACCGCGCCTGTCCGGGCGATCACCTGGGGGCTCAGGACGCCCTCCAGCAGATGGACGGGACCGCGGGGTAGCGTGACCAGGGGCAGCGCCAACATCAGGTTCAGGGCGGAGCGCTGGGGCGTCCGGCCATTGACCTGCAATGCAGGCAGAGGCTGGCGCGTCCAGCCCAGCACAATCGCGGGTGGCCAGGGCGGCAGCGCCCCTTCAGGGAAGACCAGGCGCAACGCCTCCAGATAGTAGCGCACCGTGGGGCTGGCCCCTTGGGGGACGTAGTAGGGGGGACACGAGCCACAGCTGCCAGCCCGAGCGCTCCACCCGGCGCTAGCCCAGGCCGACGGGGCGGCCACGGGGCGAAGCGCGAGCCCCAGGTCCACGGTCTCATAGAGGCGGTAGACACCCGGCACGCTGCCGTAGACGTTGGGCAAACGCGTGGTCACGCTGGTGATGCGCACCGGGCGGCTGCCCCCGGGGGCCAGCGTACCCAGGTAGACCGCGCCGTTAGCCGTGACCACGGCGGCGTCCATCACGACCCTGCTGGTGTGGTTGACCATGGCGCCGGCGATGGTTCCATCAGGGCGGAGCACAAGATGCGCCTCAAGTGAGCCTGCCCCGGCCGTCCAGTGCCGTAGCAGCAGAAAGCGCCGCGACCCAGCGGGCAGGCGGCCAAGGGCAACGGAGGCAGGGGCGGAGCGACCGGCCCCGTCGGGGCCGCTGGTGGTGAGGTCGTGTACGGTCACCTGATAGCGCCCGTTGGCGGGGGCGGAGAGTCCCAGATAGGTCTCCGTGGGGGAGACCATGCCGGCGCCCGACATGTGGACAATAGAGACCGAGGTCACTGCGCCAGCCGGGCCGGGGTCACGCCGGAGGGGCAAGACGGCCCCACAGATCGCCAGCGCCACCGCTGAGACCGCGAGCCAGCGCCACGTGCGCCACCGTCGTCGGCGCAGGAGTATCGAGGCGCCCAGCCCCACCAGGAGAAGATAGGGCAGCCGCAAGAGCGCCAGGTCAGGGAGCGCGGGCGCCGCGGCGGGGCGCGCGGGCGTGAGCGCGTCCATCATATCGGAGAGGAGGTAGACGGCAAGGCCCTGGGCCAGCGCGCCCGATCCGCGTGGCGGCGTGACTATCTCTTGAACGGTCAGCGCGCGCGGGTCAGGCGTGTACCCGCGCCTGATAGACCGCGAGGCTGGGGGCAGCGCGCCCGTGGCCAGCACAACCCCCAGGCCTACCCGCGCCGACGCGTTAATGGCGGCGTGGTCAGCCCCAGGCCCTTGGGGTCCGCCGGTCAACCCGCCCAGCAGGAGCGCCAACACGATCAGTACGCCGTTCATGCTTTTTCTAACGGGCGCCGGGCGGATCGGGGGACAGAGCAGCTGATTGATTATGTGTGATGACTCCCCTCAGCCGGTCCGCCTTGACGATGCTCACCAGCGTCCTCAGCCGCGTGCGCGACCACATGCGCGCCGCGCCACCGCGCTCAGCTGCTCCTCGTCAGCACCGTCGGTCTGGCCGAGCCAAGCACCACCTACCCTGAATGTCCGCGCTGGCCGCAGTCATCGTCAGAGATACTTGGCCTGGACCTGGACACCGACTTGGGAGCCATCGGCCTCGCATTGTTCGCGGCAGAGGCGTGAAGCACGGCGCGATCTAGAGCAGGTGCTCCCCACTGAGAGCGCAGACGCACGTGGTGAAGTCCTCGAAGCCGTCCGTGGCCGCAGCGTAGGTGGGGGTACGGCGGACCAGGCGGACGGCGACGATGTCCGCCACGGGCAGGATGACCAGGTACTGCCCCAGATAACCGTTCGCCTGATTAGCCAATGATCTCCTGTGCTGGCCGCTTCGGTCATCCGAGCACAGGGGATTACCACGATCTTGATCAGCAGCAAGGTCACGAGCTATCAGCTGTGCTGGCCGTTTGGCTCATCCATGCATGTGATGAGCGTGCGCGGAGCGCCAGCGCGTCGGCCTTCGCTGCGCTGAGCGCGGCAGGGAACCTATGCCGCGAGCGCCTGATCACCCCTGTCTCGTCGTGCGGCACGGACAGCAGAGGAGGGGCGGATGACCGCGGCGGCCAGCACAGGCCTCCCACGGCGACCGCTGGAGGGAGAGGGAGATCCGAGCCACCACTGGCTGCACCTTACCCGCGTGGCCTGCACACGGCGGAACGGAGCGCGCGGCTCCCCCGTCTCTTCTCCTTGCGCGGCACGCGGGACCGGGATGACAGGGCAGCAGGCCAGCCCTCCTGACCACTCCACCACGACCACAGGCAGGAACACAGGGCGGGCACACGCTCTCGGCGATGGATCGTCCAGCGGGCTGGCAGCTACAGCGCGCGCGCTGGCCTGAGGCGCACGGGCGTTCTGACGGGGCAGAGCGACGCAGCTCGCGGCCGGCGCCCTACCGAGCAGCGCCTTCCGGGGAGACAGAGGAGAGAAGGGGCAGCCGCGTGACCACCCTCTCTCTCCTCGACCAGGCCGCTTACTTGGCGAAGAACGGGGTGACCGTGGCCACCACCTTATCTTTGGAGATGCCGCTGTCAAAGGCGCCCTTGCTGAAGTCTGGGTCCTGGTTCAGGGCCGCCCAGACCGAGGCGTGGCGGGCCTCCACGGTGACGATCGAGGCCGCCGTCAGCAGGATGGCCGGCGTCTGGATCATGGGCGCCGCGCCGAGGTAGGCCCCCACGCCCAGGTTCTCCACGGTTACGCCGAAGGGCAGGCTGATCTTGGGGAAGGTGTACTTGCCCACCGTTACCGGCGTGCCGCCATACTTCATGATCGCCGCGGTCAAGGCCGCCACGTGCGCTCGCTCGTGGCTGGCCACGATCTTGACGTAGTCGGCGACCTGGCGCGTCGGGGCGTCCATCGGATTGACCTGCGAGTAGAAGGTCGCCTCGATGTGTTCCAGCGTCAGCGCATAATTGAGGATGTCGATATCGGCCTGCTTGACGCCCATGCGGGTGGTCTTGTTGCTCAGGCCCAACGCCGCCGCGTCGGCATGGCCCCCGCCGAGCAGGGTGGCCCCCGCGGCGGCGCCAGCGCCCACGCCCAGGATCGCGCGCAGGAAGTCCCCGCGTCCGGTGCTCTGGTCAAAGGCTGAGATGATCGCTTCCTGAACCTCTTCCGCTGTCTCGTAGGTGGTGCTCATGATCCGTACGTCTCCTTTTTGGCTCGCGGCGTGGTCACCGTGCATGTCCACGCCGCACATGATCGTCTGGCGCGTGCCTGCGCTGCCGGCCGGACAGCGCAGGGGCGCCACGAAGGAGGGCTTGAGCGCGGTGGCCACGTCCCCTCGCGCGTCCCTACCTCACTCCTACGCCCGAGGGGGCACGCTGGATCAAATCGTCGCTGGTCATCATGTCATATGAGAGGCGCTCTGTTGTGCGGTTGGGGCCACCGCGCGCTGCAGGTGGTCCTCTCAAATGGTGAGCCAGGGTATGCCGGAGATGCTCCTCTGGAGGCCGCACGACCGTTCCAGAGGAGCGATGTGGGCGCTCACTGGGTGGGCCAGGCGCTGTCCGCTCATGGTGCTCTGTTGCCCCACGGGCGTTCCACGCACAACGCGCCGGGGCGCTCGTGTCCCTGAGCAGACGTGCTCTCCTCATCAGGCGTAGCGGTGACGCAATGGTCTACCATGAAGAGCAGGGCGAGGACAGGCCTGTGGCGCGTGACCTCAGCGCTGGGCGGGGAGCGCCGCGCCGCGGAGAAAACAGGTGGGACAGAACGGGGGGAGCAGGGAATGGCCGGACAAGAACAGCGGAGCGGGAAGCGCGTGATCGTCACAGGGGGCAGCGGCAAGGCCGGCGCGTATGTGGTGCAGGAGTTCCACGACCATGGGTATGGCGTGCTGAACCTGGACGTGCGCCCCCGTGAGGGCCTGCCGGTGCGCACCCTGCGCACTGATCTGACCGACGCGGGACAGGTGTTCAATGCGCTGTGTAGCTATGTGGAGGCTCCGGGTGATGGGGATACCCTGCGGCCCCAGCCCATTGCGGCCGTGATCCACCTGGCCGCCATCCCGGCTCTCCAGATCGTGCCTGATTCCGAGGTGTACCGCATCAACGTGCTCTCCACCTACAACGTGCTGGACGCGGCGTCCAAGGTGGGCATCCCCAAGGTGGTCTTCGCCTCCAGCGAGACGACCTATGGCCTCTGCTTTGCCCAGGATCCGCGCGACCCACTCTACCTGCCGCTGGACGAGGAGTACCCTGTGGATCCGATGGACAGCTACGCTCTGTCTAAAGTGGTGAACGAGCGCACGGGGCGGGCCTTCCACCTGCGCACCGGCATGGACGCCTACGCGCTACGTATTGGCAACGTGATCGAGCCGCACGAGTATCCCCGCCTGATCGCCTCGTTTGCCACGCCGGAGGAGCGCCGACGGATCACCTGGAGCTATATCGACACCCGCGACCTGGCGCAGGCCTGCCGCTTGGCGGTGGAGACCGATGGATTGGGCTTCCAGGTCTTCAACATCGCCAACGATGAGGTCTCCTCCCACCTGCCCACGCTGGAGCTGACGCAGCGTTTCTTCCCCACCGTGCCCCTACGCCGTGCGGTCGGCGAGTTCGAGACGCTGCTCAGCAATCGCAAAGCACGCGAAGTGCTGGGCTTCCGGCCCGCCCACACCTGGATGATGTATGCCCCTCCCTCGTAAGATGCCTGACCTGCTGCGCGAGGTCTTGTGCTGGCTGCTTGCCTCATCGCTCAGGCACACGGCGCGGCAAGGCAGCACGACGAGCCGCGCTCACCGCGCCAGCATGATCTTGAACGGTAGTTCATCTTCGGAATAAGAGGAGGGGGCTGGTGCCCCTCCCCGGGCACCCCGGTTAAGCCAGGCGGCGCTGATCACGACGGCCCGGGCGGCAGCGCCGGGCGCGCAGTTCCACCACCGCACAGG
>JAABUM010001005.1_pt1 | contig 44695 bp, 78 predicted proteins | sample 5559161 | NCBI WGS metagenome assembly JAABUM01 (sample SAMN10711868, study PRJNA513369) | rock metagenome | isolation source: Antarctica rocks | place: Antarctica: Victoria Land, Siegfried Peak nord
GGGGTCAAGAGCATCAGCTTCGTCTTCGAGCAAGACCATGCATCATAGTCGTGCTCCATCTGGCAGCTGAATGCTCAACTGTGCAGGCGTTGCTGCTGCAGCACAATATCAACAGCAGCCGGAGACACTGTGACACTGCCAGTTGCACACTGCTTCGAGCACTAAGCAGCTGACCTGCATCTCATCGCTCACAGGTGCTGCTGTTGGAGCACGATATCAACACCAGCCCCTTCACCCCGGCAGTGCATGCGTGCGTGCCGCCGCTGCCCTGGTCCGTCACCCAGACCGATGTCGACCAGCCCAACCGGTACGCACCATTGACAGACATAGACTCCCAAAACGTCTCGACCAATCTGCTTTGGGTCTGGCAAGTTTTCAATTCATGGCCCTAAGCATCCGCCACTGCTGCCCTGGTCCATTACCCGGGCGACATCGACCAGCCCAATTGATGCGTAGCAACTCCTCAGATGCCTGAGGTCGAGCCAGACGGAGCAAAATGTCTGTATGTGATTTTGCACTTCCGCCAATTCGGCTACTCAGCGCTGCTTGAAGGCCGCATCCATCGGCAGGAAGGCGTGAACGCATGCACGTCGATGCCTGCCCACGTTCTCCACTGTTGCACCAGCAGGAAAGCCTGCAGAAAGTCTGCGCATTCTGCAGGCTCCGGTGTGCATGGGCGCACCATGACCCTGCCAGATTGTCTGCATGCCACCATACACCTGCACTGCCTTCACTCAGCGTGCCTACGCCACAGGAGACCAGTCTGCAAAGATGTCCTGCAGCTGACGCACATCCACCATCTGCAGCTAACTCGATCATTCACAACTGGAACAGCCATCCAATGTGGAAGCCTGTGCGTGTGCAGCGTGGACCTGTCGGGCGTGCAAGAGGTTCTGCTTTACTATTGCTTCAAGTTCCGACTGTGGCCTGCGCAGGGAGGACCTGCGGCACCTGTGCGTGTGCAGCGTGGACCCGCCGGGCTGCAAGGACATAGACGACGCGCTGCATGTGCGGCGGCTGCCCAACGGCAACCGAGAGGTGGGCGTCCACATCGCCGACGTCACCAACTTCCTGCATCCCGGCACCGCCATGGACGCCGAGGCCGCCTCCCGGTGCGGAACGCACGGCAGACCGTCGTCTGCGGCCCGAGCTGCACTCCGCCAAAGCCACCTTCGCTGACAAACAAATGTCCCCGCATGCCAGATTCTGATATTCTATGTGTTGGAATCGCATTTGCACAGTTGCAGCTGGACAGAGCGTGCACTTAAGCCTGCTGAATGTTGTTCTGGACATACACGGGGCATCTTCTGACATTGTGGCTTGAAGCCATGTGGACATTGTCATCCTGGAGCTGCTGTGGTGTCAAGAATTTAGACACGCCCCGTGCGTGCAGGGGCACGACGTGCTACCTGGTGCAGAAGCGTATAGACATGCTGCCCAAGCCGCTGACGGAGGACATCTGCAGCCTGCGCTCGGGCGTAGAGCGCCTCGCCTTCTCGGTGCTGTGGGAGATGACGGACGCCGCGGAGATCGTGGCCGTCCGGTGCGACTGTCAGAAGCTTTGTGACCACTTTGTCAAAACACTTTGTGACAGTCTTATGAAAACCAGTTTGTCGAGTGAAACCACTTGATGACCTCAAAGCTGTGGAAAGTCGTGAAGCGTGCACTGCACCAGGGGAAGCTTGGCCACCAGTGATGCTGACCAAGCAGCTGGTATCAGTCCAAAGGCACGGCCATGTCTGTTGTGCCGCAGGTCCTGGCATATATACAAAGGTCAGGCCAGGCTTCTGCGCAGGTTTGCGTCGGTGGTGCCGCGACGGCGCCTGCCGCTTCAAGGTTGCTCTGGCGGGTCCTACTTCAGCTTGCAGCAGTGCTGAGCGTGCGTCCCTTTGGCGCGCAGGTTTACGAAAAGCGTCATCCGCAGCCGGGCGGCGCTGACGTACGCAGAGGCGCAGACGCGCATCGACGACATCCGCCTACACGACGAGGTCAGCTTTTTTGCATGTCACAGCCATCTGTGGGCGCATCGGTGACACCCCCCTGCACAACGAGGTCGAGCATTCGATCTCAGACCGAGACAGAAGCAGACTGTGAAGCTGCTGAATGTTGCTGAGTGCTGCAACAAGGCACCTTCACGACGTCATTGGCGCCTCGCAGTTATGCACAGCCACTTTTCTGCTGACTTACTGGCGACGGGTGCGCCAGGGAACGGATGAGGCACATTGGCAGCTGCGCCCTCACGGAAAAAACGGTCCCAAGCTGATCCAGTCACGCTTCAGATATCAGATTTAATCCCTGAACCCCAAACCCTAATTTCGCCTCACAGGTGTCGGAGGGGCTGCGGGCGCTAAACGGGGTGGCGCGCGTGCTGCGCAAGCGGCGGCAGGAGCAGGGCGCGCTCAGCCTGGCCAGCCCCGAAGTGCGCTTCGAGATCGACACCGAGACGCACGACCCCCTCGACGTTGGCGTCTACCAGGTACAATCAGTCTTACCCCCTTTGATTTGCTAAACTTACGAAACCTGGAATCTTATATCAAAAAAAAAAAACGCCACCAGGTTTGGAAACGGCTACCAGGATTCCCTCGACGTCGGCGTCTACCAGGTGCATGTATATATAAACTTGCCACCCTGTATGTTCAATCTGGACTGGTACGGCTTTGGGAATGGCAGCAGTTTGCTTCACTGGCATGGTTTCGAAACGGCAGTAGCTTCCTTCATCTGCTGTCTGACGGGCAGCTCTTCAAAGAATGCGAGATGCACCAGATGCGGGATGCGAGGGGTAAACACGACGATGCCCTGTCTTCATCACACACTGGTGATCCAATTTCCAATTCATTCCAGGTGCGGGAGGCGAACCAGATGGTGGAGGAGATGATGCTGCTTGCCAACATCAGCGTGGCGGATGCGATCCTGGCGGCGTACCCGGCGTGCGCGCTGCTGCGGCGGCACCCCACGCCGCCGCCGCGCCAGTTCGAGCCGCTGCTGGCCGCCGCCAATGCCGCCGGCTTTTCTCTGGACGTTGCCTCCTCCCGGGTGAGAGTGACATCCTGGTTGCAGTACGCCTTTTCAGATGGATGATTTCGATCTAGGTGTCGTCTTTGCCTGGCCGCCGCCCGCGACGCCGGCTTCTCCCTGGAATTCTCTTTGCCCCCCTTGGGGCGCGAATGCTTGTCTATGCAAGTGTCGGCTGTTGCCTGTGCCGTCTGCGGTTGTCTCCTTTGCTGCCGCGACTGCGGTGCCAGGCTCGTTGACTGTGTCATGCAGCCCGTGCACATGTGCGCTGCGGCAGACATGACAGCGAATGCGGAGCCCTTTCGCTCGATATGATGTCAGAGAATCTGAACTTCCGAACTCTGATGCGTCGCTGTCACGCCGCAGGCGCTGGACGTGGCTTCTTCTGCTGTGTGCGAACTACATCCTGATGCGTCTGTTTTCAATGAATGCAGGCGCTGGCGCAGTCGCTGGACGAGGCGCAGCGGCCCTCGGACCCCTACTTCAACAAGCTGGTGCGTTTAGGGTTTAGGTTTCTGCGCGCGCCCCAGGTCCAGATTCTTGCGTCCACCTCTGTTCTGCAAACGTGTTGCTGCAGGGGGAGCCTGGGAGGCGCAGCATGCTCTTGCTGCATCCCACTTTTGAGTCTCCTTTGTGGGCCTACAAATGCGCAGGTTGTGCCTGTGGGTTCAAACTCAGCCTCATGCAAGCCCTGCTGACAGACTGCACCTCTCTCGACACAAATTCTGGCTGCGCAACTGAGGTCGTCTTTGTCGTTCTGAGGTTTTCTTCACTGTTCTGCAGGTGCGCATCATGGCAACGCGGTGCATGACGCAGGCGGCGTATGTCGGGTCAGGCGAGGTGGCGCCGGCAGAGTACCACCACTACGGCCTGGCCGCGCCGCTGTACACCCACTTCACCTCGCCCATCCGCCGGTACGAAACCATATTCGTCACCGCTTGGTCATCATAACGGACACAACAAAACCAAAAGCTGCTGTCTGCACGCCGCCGCTGGCGTTGTTGCGCACCCTGCCGACTCGCTCCCGCCCCTGCTGTCCAGTGCAGCAGCGCCCACGGTGTGGCCGGGAAGTTTCCACAGGACAATGCGGGGTGCTTTGTGTGCGCAGGTATGCGGATGTGGTGGTGCATCGGCTGCTGTCGGCGGCTCTGGGCCTCATCCAGCTGCCCGCCCAGGTGCGCCTGACGTGTGATTCTGACATATGGTCCATGCAATTCACGAATCTGAACCTCATGCCTAAACACCTGAAGGTGCATGACCTGCCGCCCAGCCCAGGCCTTCTTGTGACTCAGTCGCATGAGGACGCTTCTCATGGGCGCTTGCCACAAAGGCTGGCGGCCCTGTGCACCCCGGCAGCATCCAGGCCTGCAGCAGGGCTGCAATGCAGCTCGTGCATCCTGGTGTCAGGCAGGATGGGGCTGGTGTTTGAGCTTCTGTTGCAGGCCATGCACTCTAGTTCGAAAATTCTCGTTTTATAGGCCTGACTGCTTGCACACACCCCCACCTCTAGCACCCCATGCACGACATTCGTACATCGCCGGCGACCATCCGCCGCGTGCGCTGGAACTGCACGCCCTGAGCAGAGTCAGCAGCTGCATGAGTCACAGCCTTGCGTGCGAGGGACCAACAGACCTTGTTCCGGTACCTCGTTGCCCTGCTGGCGCTGCTGGCGGTGACATGCGCAGGCCTGGGCGGCGGTACAGGGAGCTGGCGGCAAACGCAAGCACTGGGATTGCCTTGCAACTTGTTTGAAACCCTGTGATAGCCCGTTTGACACTTGTCATTCACATCGTATAAAAAAGCAGGACCGGGCGGAGCTGCGGGATCTGACGGCCAACCCAAACACTCCAAAAGCACCTTGCATATATGCAACTTCGGTTGCAACTGACATTACATTGTTTGCAGTGAATATTTTACTGTTGTGAAACAGGCGCAGGACCGGGCGGCGCTGCGGGATCTGACGGGCAACCTCAACGACCGGCACCGTAACGCGCAGTTTGCGGGGCGCGCCTCAGTGGAGCTGCACACGCTCATCTTCTTCAAGACGCGCGCCATCGCCGCCGACGCCCGCATCGTCAAGGTGCCATGCTTCACCAGATTGAGTTGACTCATTTGCGCAGGCATGTGAGTCTGCAGCTTCTCATGGTGCCAGACGCCAGGCATGGACACCCTCATCTTCGTCAAGACGCGCCACATCGCCGCCGCATCGTTAAGGTGCCGCACCCCGCGCAAGCCTTCGCTGCAGGGAAGGATTCGTTGCGGCAATGGAACAGCTGCAGCTCCTGTCATGCTGCCATGCCAATCCGTTTTCGTTTCGGTCTTTCTTCACAGCTGCAGCGTCCTCATCTGCTGCACCGCAGAGCAATGTGCTCGGTGTCCAGCGAAGTCCCAGCTCTTACGACTGCGCGGTTGCTTGTGCAGGTGCGCGCCAATGGCTTCATCGTGTTCGTGCCCAAGTACGGCATCGAGGGGCCGGTGTACCTGGTGGAGAAGGGCGCCGACGCTGAGGCGGCCTGGACCATGGACGAGGTCAAGCAGACGGTCGCGCGCGCTGATGGCGGCGGCCAGTGCGTCTCCCCCTACTACCTACACTGAAATGCTGATACCGACATCACATATGCTTCCAGTTTCTCTGCCTTTCTACTTGTCTGTGCGTGTTGCCTGCCGCATGCCCTGCTTGTACGCGGCAGCCACTGCGGTGCGATGCGTGGCTGAAAAGTTTAGACTGCGGACTGCCGTCAGGAGATGAGGGCGATAAGTAGCACTGAGGCTGTCATGCTGTTGGACGCTGTCAGGAGGTTGGATTCGGTTTACAGCCAAGAGCAACACCCTGGCTGCCGCAGGTACACGGTCTTCGACAAGGTGGCGGTCAACATCGTGGTGGAGGAGTCGCAGCACGGCCGCCGGTCGCTGGTGCTCACGCTTGCCTCGCGCGACCAGCTGCCCGAGGCGGAGCTGGTGGCCTGACTTTCGTGCCCCAGGCGATTGCATACAGTATCCACGCCATCGTTCGGGCGGGTTACAATGCAGCTGGTGGCCTGAGTTGCGGGATGGCGGCTACATGTTGGGAAGCCTTGTCCAACAAGCCTCTCTTCGTGCAGGAGCGACAATTGCCCCAAGTGGAGGGCAGTCAGCCCTGCCCTGGTTCGATCGTTTGTAACGCGGCGGGCTGCGGAATGCATGACCAGCCACAGGCTCGAATCGTCTGACAGTGTCAGGCACCTCTAGAAGAGCAGGACAGTCATGACGTGCAAATCTCCAGAGCTGTGAGTTTTTAGGGGAGCTGGACGCAGTATCATTCGCTTGTTTTGAAACCCGGTCTGCAAAGCACAGGTCTCTAGACCTAAGAAATACCAAATCCTCGTCCCTCTAGGGTCTGACGCTTCTGGAAAATCGAGGAAACAACAATCGACGGCAACACCGGCCGGCTGGGATCAGCGCTGGCTGGCTTGGACCGCTCTGACAAGTCTGCGTGTGTTCCAAACGTGCGTGCAATGGCTCGCTTCATGCCACGTGGCACGATCAAGCCGTGCAGTTTAAGTCGACCAGCTCCACGGGTAGACCCGGTCAGCGGACTCTGGCCGCGCGCCGGCGGCGGGCCTGGGTGGCTGAGGCGCGGCGCTGTCCTCCTGCGTCCAGAAGGGCGCCGGCGACGCCCGCTTGGCGGCCGACACGGCGGCGGAGGCCTGCAGACGCCAGTGTGCTGCTGCATCAGCGTGGCAGTGTGAAGCTGCATGTGGGTGCCCTTCCACGAGGACCGAGCTGTTTCTAGTGCCACCAGGCACACGTTGTCCACATTCTAAAAACCCAGGGGCTGAGATCTGAGATACACAGTCGAGCTGTTGGGCAAGCAGGATCGAGCAAGAGCACTCGCACCTGCTGCGCCGGCGTGCGACCCGCAGGCGTCATGTCACGCTCAGTGTGCGTCGAGTATGGCGCCGCCAGCGCGGGCGCGGGCGCGCCGCTGCGCGGCCTCGACTGCAGGCCCACCGGTGTCAAGTCAGGCAGAATCGTTTTCCTTGAAATGTCTTTGACGCTGGGCAACCTGACATCAGCCCTGGGCGCACGCTGTCGGCTTGGCTCAGCGGTGTGCGCCTGCGCAGCCGGCGGCGGCGCTGTGGCGGCCTCACGGCAGCGCATGCTTGAGATGTTGTGCAGATGCACGAGATGAGAAGGGAGCGCCTCGCCATTTCAGCAAGCAGCATTGGCCACAGCGCCGCAGACGGCATCGCGCTGCCGGCTGCGACGGCGCTGCGGGCAGTGACGGTGCGTTGATGTTGTCACTCACCGCGGCGACCTGCTCGTCCCAGGTGTAGGGCGCCGGCCGGGGGGCATTCGGCGTGTGCACGGCACCACCGCCGCCGCCGCCGCGGGGGCGGTGCTCCGGCGGAACCCACTTGGCGCTCGTCGCGCCCCGGTTCCAGTACGAGTCCTACAGCAGAGAGGACCATCTTGTCGAAACATGAAACACTCCCGACTTTGTCCATGAGAGAGACAGAAAAGCATCGTGACAGACCAGCACATAGCGGAGCTCGCCGGCAGCGCTAGGATTGACATAACAAAGGCGCTGATCACTGCTTGCCACCAGCGTCTGCAGACTCTGGCCGTGTCCAGCAAGACAAAACAACAACAACCCACCTCGGCCTGCAGGTCGCGCTGCGACGCGGCCAGCTCCTGCTGCCGCAGCTGCTGCTCCTGCGAGGCGCGCGCCGCGCTGGCATACCAATTCTGCTCCTGCGCCTCTGTGTTTGCGCGCTTCCTGGCCGCGGCCTGCACATCAACAATGCATCATGCGCCAATGATGACGCTGATCGGGTCGGCAAGGGTCGGCGAGGGAGGCATCCGCCGTTCCAAGCCTGCTCAGAAACCACGCATCGAGATCCACACATTGTTACCGTTTGTGGTGCTGCCTGTGGAATTTCCTCAACCCTTGAGATGTTCAGAACATACTCTGAGTTCCAGTATCGTGTGTTCTCTGAAGGACTGCCATTGCGGACGGCTCCACGGCTGCTCACCTCCTGCGGGCACCTGCTGTGTGGCGGCGGCCCAGGGACATTGAATGGTTCCTTGAACATCCCCAGTGCGCGCCTCCCTCATGCAGGCACAGCTGCTGCATGGTAGCGGCCCAGGGGTATCAAAATAGATACAGTGACTCGATACATTGTTATCAACAAAATCCCAGTGCGCACCTCCTCCTGCACGGACAGCTGCTGCGTGGTGGCGGCCCAGGGGCGGGCGCGGTCCTGCGGCACTGGCGCCGTGTGGTTGTCCGGGAAGCATTGCCGCTCCTGCAGCGCCCGCTGCTGCTGCTCCGCCCGCCTCGCCGCCATTTGCTGCTCCAGCGCCGTCGACATCTCCTGCCTGCGAGCAGGATTCTCGCTGTAGGGAGTCGATTGCAGAGCTCCCCTCAGCGGGCCGCCCCAGAGGCTGCTGCAGCCTGTTGCGCCCCGGAAATGGATGTTACACCGTGGGCGGTTGGCACGGATGCGTTCCGGCTTCCTCAAAGATCCACAACCCTTACATGGTCGCGGATGGCATGGCAGACCAGCTATCGCACTCACTGCATGGCTTGGCGCTCATCCGGCGCCGCGTAGAAGGCTTTCCTCATGCGCTCCTGGGTGTCTGTCTGCCACGTCGAGTGGCTTCTGATCCTCGCCTGCAGGGACAACAGTTTGATCACCGCCACTTCATGTGAGGCTGCGCAGGCATCGAGCGCTGTGCAGGTGGCATCGATGCAGGCAATGCCCGGTCACCTGCTCCTTCTCGTGCTCCTTCTCAGAATTTTCCACGTTTGCCATGTTGCCGTTCGGCCGCAGCGGCCGCTTCAGGATGCTGGGCCTGTGGTTGACTATCATGGTGCCTGCACGATCAAACGTGGCAGATGGGTGTTGGGAGGGTGCTTGCTGGCCGAATCCGCAATGCTGCGATTGCAAGCTGTGAAAACTGTTATCAGCAAGGGTGCTGCTGAGAAACGGACCCGAGTAGTGTTCCGAGAGCACGACTCTGTGGCTGATGTTCAAACCAGCTCCCCTCGGGCAGCACTGCGCAGTGGCCCCGCGTCACGGCAGCTACTGAAGCAGAGGATGCGCAGGATACTCCACGGAACACACGGTCGAGCTGCCTGCATGCAACCTGCACAATGCCGTTGAGCTGGCGCTCGGCCATTTTGTGTTGACCTCAGAGCAGGGTTTTGAGGACAACACGTGCATGAGGAGACCTAAGCCAGCCGCAAGTGTTGCCCAGAGTTGCACAGACTCAGTGGCGGACACGGCATCTGAACTTATCGGGAGGCCGCGCGGAGTCTGCACGCGACTGGCTGTGGACTGAACGCCTCTGGGAACACAGACTTGACAATACTCCACCTGCAGACAGACTCAGATACAGCTCTGCGACTTGGGTCTTCCGATCATGGCCGCACGGTAAGCCTACGCTTGCTGTCATCGCGAAGCTGAACCTGCAAAGTTGACCTACGATCCAAGTGGCACTAAACTGGTATCGCTGGACACACAGGTGAAGCTCGATCAGCAGCAGCTCATCGCGGCGGAACATCGTGGACCGTCGCTGCTGAGGGCAGCGGCCGGTGGTGACATGGCCTCAAGGATCCAGGCCTTCATCAACCACCCCGCCGGCCCGAAGACCATCCACTTCTGGGCGCCCACCTTCAAGTGGGCCATCAGCCTCGCGAACCTTGCGGACCTGCAGCGGCCACCCGAGAATGTGTCGTACCCGCAGCAGATCGCCGTCACGGCCACAGGACTGATCTGGTCGCGCTTCAGCACGCAGATCACGCCGGTGCGCGAGGATGATGAATGCTGAGGGAATGGAAATTCTGCTCCACCTGTTGTCTCAAGTGCTGAGCTGGTGGAACACTGCATGATTCTTGGCTGTGAGAGGATGCATCTAATCCACACTGGCGTTGCTGCAACGTGCAGGTGAACTACAACCTGCTCGCGGTGAATGTCGCGATGGCGATCACCGGCATCGCTCAGCTGACGCGCAAGATCCGGAGTGACTACGGGCAGGACACTGCCGCGGTGCAGGCTCCTGAGGGCCTCCAGATCAGCAAGGACGCCTAGATGGCATCCTACCGCTGCACCATGCTAGCGCTGTGCATAAAGAGGCGGCATGAATGCGCAACAGGCGTGGCACGCCGACGCTGAGTAGCACACACAATAAGGCATTACAGCTGCATCGCAAAGCTGTGAGGCAAAATGCGGCTGGTAAAGTGGGCACATGGTCACTACAGACTGGTAACTGGGGGCTGCAGCGCACGTGGAGGCAGCTGCATCAATTAATTGATCGACATCGATGCAGGAGTGCCGTGTGTGCAAATGGCCCCACGATCTATTCGTTGCTGCCGCCTGTGTATGTTGGCTCTACTGCCAACATGTTGGAACGGCATGATATTTCATATCATGATGGACCGCCACCTATCCACAGGACCGGCGCTCTTTGGCTGGTTGGATACGTGACAATTAACTCCCATAACCCTCATGTCTGCACGGAACATAGCCTCTAGCAGCAGATGACCAACGTCATGTGCTGTTCAGCTCCAGATGTCCGAAGCTCGTTCAAGGCACTCCATGCCTTGCTACCGTCATGCACCCCACTCTCCTGCACGCATGATCCTTTGCCAGGAGCATTGCTTACTGACCCGCTCCCCAACTGTCATCGTTCCCTCTAGGTGTGCCACAGAACCTTGTCGGCGACGGCGCCGCGCTTGGCTCTGTAGGAGTCTGCCGCGTCGGAGCGGCCCAGGAAGAAGCAGCCCATGCAGATCGTGTCGTCCCCCGGCTGCCACCCCAGCGACGCCTTGAAGCGCTGCGAGCGGCGCACCTCCTCCGTCGGCCAGCTGGACCAGTAGCCTGCGTTGAATCAGTTGATATGTTGCATCATTGAAACATCAAATCGAGATTGTTGACAGGGAGCTGCCTTCAGCGACGCCATGCAGCGCTCGGAGCGGCGCGCCTCCTCTGCAGGCGAGCTGGACCAGTGGCCTGCAAGTCACGAAAAGATATCTGCATCTACACAGGCAGCTTTGAATCGCTTGGCATCGATATGAGGTGTTGGCAGAGCATTTCCAATCCGGCATGGCACGCACGGCAGGTTGCGGTGCTGCTGCAGCTGCTGCTGCAGCTGCTGCTGCAGCTGCTGTGCGTTTGATGCACAGACAGCCAAGCTCGCATGCTTCTGCACGAAACGAGGAATGGGCGATGTTTCATCTGCACATGCCACCCTAGCTGGTACCGCATGTGGCAGCATATGGCAAATTGTGGCAGAAAATGGCAGAAACCAGCAGAATGTGGCAGAACCACGGCAGGATATGGCACACGGCAGAACACGGTAGGAACATGGCAGAATATGGCAGAAAGTGATAGAAACATGGTAGCGAAAATCGCACCGGCCAGACCGAGCGCCGTCGCCATGATGTGCAGGTTCTGCACCGCCGTTGCTACCGCCGCCATGTCCTCCCACTCCGGCATCAGCTTGCCGGTGGTGTTGGGCGCCCGGCGGCAGCCTGTTGGCAGCGACAGCGTTCATCAGTAAAAGGCGAGCGTTGTTCACAAACATCCACACGCTGTTCATCATTGCCAACATGATATACAAACAGGAATACAGGGCAGCCGCCTAGATGATCAGTTTACGGAAGCAGTCGGAAGCAGTAGTCCAATCATTTCTTATGGTATCAGCGCCGCGCTTTGGGAAGTTTCTGCAGAGACAGCTATTTGCAGCTGCGCCTCACCGAGCACTATCATGTGCGAGAGCTTCGGCAGGAGCGAGCCGGTCCAATTGCGGGTCTTTTGGCGAAGCTTCTCCAGCTCCTTGCTGCCCGGTGCCAGCAGCTCCTCCCCAAGCTGCAGTCCTGACACCATGGCCGTTCAGCACAGCTTTCAGCCCAGCCCAGCAGACAGGACTAGCCGTGCAAGCAATCCATGCGCCACCTCTTGCCTCCGCATCGGTCGCTGTGCTGTGCTTATTGCGAGCAAAGGCTGTCGACACAAGACTGGACGAGCAAGCTGCGCCAAGAAACGGCAGCTGGAGCGCGCCGCCGCACCTCCAGCACAACCTCAAAGGCCTTCAGCTGCGCCTCACGGGAAGCCAGCACGGCGAAGCGCCAGGGCTCCGTCTTGCCGTGCGTCGGCGCCCAATTGGCGGCTTCCAGCAGCTGCGTCACCTCCTCTTGCGACACCATTTGTCCGTTCATGTCCTGCACGGGCAACGGGCGCCGTCAGTGATTGACACCTTCTGAGTGCCATTCTCTCTGCAGCTGGACAGCATTCTGCTGATGAGGTGATCAGCCCGCAGAGGCACGAGAGGCAGCTTCTTTACCTTGGGAAAGATGGACCTGCGGCGCCGGATGATGGCGGCAGTCTGCTCAGCCGATGGCAGCTGCGGAGCCGACGTCACCTCTGCTCCGGTCACAACCTGTCCTGAGCCCTGACCGCGGGACTTGGCCAGACTCGTGAGCGCCACTGTGATTCCGAGCACCAAGATGCTGACGGCGACGGCGCCCCACAGCGAGCTGCATAGCGCCTCCGCGCACATGATGCGGTCGAGCGGGATCAGATAGAGCGTGTTTTATGTGCAGACAGCACAAATGTGTTTCCTACCGAGAACAGGGATTTGTGTGCAAGGCGGTGGGCCTGCACGACACTGTCGGATGAGGCGCGCGTCGAGCGAAGGTCACCGCGGCGATGGCATAACACGCTCTGTGAGGGCAGAGCGGTGTGTGATGATTTGACAGGACAGCCGAGTGCCTTTTGCTGCAGCAGAATGGCATGCGCGAGGCGCAAGCAGGCCGTGTAGTAAATGGGTGCGCAGTGAAGACAGGCTGAAGACAGGCCACGCCCGTGTGCATGGATCACCGGCAGCAGACAGCACACTGTTCTCGCCTGCACATCTCACAAGCAACAGGGTGTCTAGAATCGGACCCAATAGTGCCATCCTGGACGAAATCGCTGACCGCACCAACCTCTGCGATATTGTGCATCGGACCACATCCGACAAACGCTGTGCATTGGCTTCGCTTGATAGCAGCTGGCCTATCACGTTCGGCACTTGAGACTGTCAGCCGCCGCAAAGATACGCTTGCGGGAGGGACCCTTGCAGCCAAGGCTTGTGCTGAAGCAGACCATGAACACCTCACTCTTGGGCCTGCAGAGGCTCGCACCGCCAGCAGCTGGCCAAGAGCAGCGGCGGTGCCTCAAAGCCTCAATCTCACACCCTCACCTGCAGGTGAGACCGAACGATGCACCTTGTGCACTTGCTGCTGCCGAGTGGCTGCAATGGCAGAGGGGTGTCTCGTGCATGATGTTTTCTGGTGCATGTCTTCCAAGCCCATCGTGACGTGTGTGGTAACCTCTCTGCTTTTGCTAGGCTCCAGCGACTCGGCATGCAGCTGCATCAGTGCGGCGGCACCCCGCCCACAGGCGTCGCGCCGTCTGCGCAGCCACCGCGGACGCCGCAGCTGGCGCAGAGACGGTCATGGAGGTGATCTGCATGCTTGCGTAAGGTGACGGATGAGACCTGCATGCACCGACTCGTGCCACCCTGTCTGGTGTGCCCAGTCAACTGTGGGGCTCAGCTGACGGCTTCTTCCTTGCAGCGGCCAAAGCTGATCACGGACGCATGGCAGAAGATCTTGGACATTGAGGCCGCCGGGGAGGTGGTGGACTGCACCATCGAGGTGGTCAACCGCGGGGGCGTCATCGTCAATGTGGAGGGCATCTCAGGTGAGGCGGCACGGCAGCAGCGGCAATGTCAACATGCGGTAGGGGGCGGTTTTCCTGCACAGACAGACACACACACACACACACCCTACTGATGAAGTGCTGTAGGTTGCACATGCTAAAGTCACACACTTCCATGGTTCAATGCATGTATTGCCGTCCGAATTGTGCACTCCCACGGTGCAAACTAGGGAGTGAGTCGTGTGCAATTGGCATCGTCTGCTGCAGGCTTCATCCCCTTTTCGCGGCTGGACCCGTCGCGCCTCGAGGCGTCGAACACACAGGCAGCTGCAGAGGACAGCCGGGCGGACCTGTCCCTGGATGAGACAAAGCGCAGCTCCATGATTGGCCAGCCCGTCAAGGCCAAGGTCATTCAGGTCCGTGCGCCAGCGTGGACTGCCGCAGCTGCAGGGCTGTGGGGGATTGGTCTCAGGGCGCGGTCATTTGAGTCAGTGAATGCGACAGCATGACTGTGCGTCAGCAAGAATGGCCGCAGCTGTGGCGCCGCGCGCCCAAACGGACGCGCTGCAGAAGTAGACTTGCTGCTGAGCGCCAGACTAAGGCTCGGGTGGCAGCATATTTGCGTGCCAGGTCCTCTCGTACAGATCGTCAGATAAGGGTCATCAATCGGTGCAGGTCAACGTTCCAGGGCGGCAGCTCATCCTGAGCGAGCGGGCGGCGTACATGTCCGACTTTGTGCAGACGCTGAAGAAGGGTGACGTGGTCGAGGGCGTCATCTCGAAGCTCGCCGACTTTGGCGCCTTTGTCAGCATGAAGGGCGCAGACGGCGCGCTGCACGGCTCCGAGGTGCGCCGCGCTCATGCACCCAGCTCCAACTGAGGGGTCGCAGCCCATCCTACTGATTGAGGATCAAGGATGCATGTTCCAGCCTGCTTGTGGCGCCGAGCACTGCCGGCCCGGAAGCCTGCCGGCCCGAATGCTTCTCCTGTGGTTCCTTATGCAATTTTTCGCATTTGATATCTGACACATGACCCTGTATTTTCCGGGTTGCTTTGGATGATCGTTTCCTAAACTTAAGTCTAATGGTACCTGCAGGCGCTAATCCACAAGAGCGAGCTGTCTTGGGACCGCGTCATGCGGCCAGAGCAGGTGGTGCAGCCGGGCGAGAGCGTTTCATGCAGAATCCTCAGCGTCAACGCCGCCAAGGGCCGCGTCAACCTGTCGCTCAAGCGCATGTCGGTGCGCACCCGCTAGGGCTTTGGTTCATCTCGTTGCGTATTTGTTTGAGTCTGTGAGAACGCTGCCAAGGGTCCTGTGAACCTGTCGCTCAAGCGAATGTCGCTGCGCGCCCCTTTGGACTTGATTCACTTCATTTCGCTCCATATACCACACACGAGCCACTGAATAGCGCAAGACTGCAGCTCGAGTGGCCAGCAGACCTGCATGAACAACGAGCCCCCTTCCCAGGCTGCGTCATGCGACTGCTGGGAGAGACGCTGCTGGATGCGGCAGTGGATGGGGCGCTGCCTGTGGCGAGGCCGCCATAGCCTGCCGTCAATGCAGACCTATGGGGACGCCATAGTTTGCCGTCAGCGCAGGCCTAATCCCCGATAGCACAGTCGTCCAGCACGTTGTGTTCTTGAACGCGCAGGCAGACCCGCTGAAGGAGACGCTGGATGGGGTGCTGCCGATTGTGGAGGAGGGCGCCGAGGCGCTCGGCACGGTGCCCATCACCGTGCCCCAGTCCATCGAGGAGGTGGGAGTCTTTGAACACACACTGCACTCGACTCAAAGTCTATAGACACTAGGAACAATGTGAGTGCTCTAATCTGAAGAGGTGGTGCGCCCGCGCCGCTGCAAATGCGTCGTGCGCCTTGAACAGCAGTTGCAAGCGGTCCTCCCGCCACCGACGAGCCGCATCTCCACATTTGTGCAAGCCCTGGGTAGCTCGAAAGCAGATTGGTCAGCAAGCAGGGCACATAACCGCGCCGCGGCCGTTCAGGCTCTTGGGCAGCCCTAGCAGACCAGGGGTTTGCGAGCGCCGCGGCACCGGCAAAATCATGGTGCATTCACTCTGCTTGGAGTGGATCGGCGATTCTGCGCCCCAGCGTGCTTTCGCAGAATCGTGTGCCGTGCCTCGCCATGCAACGTCGGAGCTGGCCGACAAAGCAGCGCTTGTGGCGATTGCCACCCATCATAGGTCCAGCCCACGCTGGACACAAAAACATGCACGAGTCGTCTCTACTGTTCGGCGCCGCGTCAGGTGGCGTCGTAGCTGGGCAACGAGGACGATTCTTGTCGCCCGTCCTGGACCACAAGAGAAAAATGCGCGCCTGAAAATCTGCAACAACTAATCTTCTTCCCCTTTTGCGCCAGGTGGCGTCGGAGCTGGGACTGGAGGAAGGCATCGAGGGCGTCAGCATGGGGCGGCAAGTGGAGGAGCGCCGCACCGTCGCCCAGGTGTGCATTTGTTCAGGGCTTTGCAGCGACTCCAGGGCTCTGTGTTGGGTTGAAGCACTCGTTACGAGGGTGGAGGCACGCCGCACCATCGGCCAGGTGCTCTTTTTCGAGGTGATTTTTGACACAAGGGCTTTTCAGAATGGAAATCCAGAAGAATGGAAATCCAGAAGGGTGCAAGAGCGCCGCACTTACCAGCTGCGGAGACGCAACCCCAGGCAGCATTGTCCATGCATGTCAATGGAGAAGACAGAAGGGGCCAAATCGTGAGTAGGGTATATAATTGTATGTAGACAACTTCAAAAAACCCCTGTCGTGAGAGGCGCTGTGCCCCTGGCATCTGCCGCCCCCGGCGGTCTGTTGCCTCGGAAACTGCCCTGTTGCAACGTTCCGGTTCTGTGACGGCACACAAATGCACATAGCGAAACCGCGATCGCGCACAGGACCTGGAGATTCACATCATTAAGAAGAAGGTGGAGGGGGGCTGCGCGCTGGTGGCCCGCTTGCTGGACGTATCGTCACATGATCGGCGACCACACGTGACCACAGTGAAAATCATCAATTTCGCAGGACCTGGAGATATACATCAGCAAGAAGAAGGTGGAGGGGGGATATGCGCTGGTGGCGCGCGCGGGGCGCATCGTGCAGGAGGTGGTGGTCACCACCCAGCTGGACCCGGCCGGCCTCAAGGCCGCCATGCAGCGCGCCCTCAAGCGCCTGGTGTAGGCGCAATTGTCGGTCAGTGGGCAGACAGCTGCGTCGGCGGGCTTTTGCTGCGCGCCCACAAGCGCCTGGCGTGGACCGTAGACTGCTCAGGCCGGCCAGGTCCTCTAGGCCGCTATGCAACTCGCCCTCAAGCGCCTGGTTCAGAATATATCGGAAGAAAGCTGTGCAGACTGGTCAGGCCGGTCATTGCCTCAGGGCCGCCATGCAGCGCGTCCTAAAGAGCCTGGTGTAGGCGGCGGTGATAACACGATTTCGCGGCGGACGGTCGAACATTCTGTTCTCATTGTGACAGACGGAAATAAACTGGCAAGGGCCCTGGCGTTACCTCCATGTGCAAAATGTGCCTGAATGCAACATGTAAGCACAAGGCACGAGACATCGCCTCAATTCTGCTGACCTACCCTGCGGCATGGACCTGGTTTCATGCGTAAGAAAATGATGCTTGGCAATCCAACAGTCAACTCTGACAGAAGCGGCCAATGCATGGAGGGTGTTTGGCCGTGCAAAGGGTTTGTCTCGGAAGTTGGTTTCACCTCGCCATCTCAAAAATGCAGTTCGCTGCATGAAATCAGCTGTGTGGGCAACACAGGCCAGATAGCAGATGATAGAAATTCCTGGACGTGCCGAATCCATAGTTCTGCTGTGTGCCGAATCGCAATTGCATCCCCGTCGCATCCTGCTGCCGTCAGCGCGCGCATAAAATCCACTTCAGTTCTTCTTCACGCCGACCTTATTAAAGAAGGAGTCGATCTCGCGCTTCAGCTCCTTCCTGCAGAGCTTGATAAAGATTAGATTCTAAATGAATGATCTCATTGGTGCGGCAGATTGTGTTCCAGCAGGTGAAGCACGAGAGAGCGAGTGATTGCACGAGGGTGCCTTTACACGGCCGAGAGTCTGACAGCAAGCAAGCAACGACAGTTTGGCTGTACAAAAATGGGCCTCCTTTTTTTTCACTTGCCTGTCGTCGCCTGTGCCGAGGTAGCGGTACACGAACCAGCCGGTCACACCCAGGCCCACCACCTGCCGCCGCAACAAAAACAGAATTTAGCACACCGGTTTCACCCTTACGAGAAGTCCGCAGCCCCGCATGCAATGATGAATGGGTTTTAGGGTCGCCGCACCGGCGCGACCGCAGGATACTCGGCTGTCGAGACGCTTGCAGCGCAAGTGCTCCCATGCAGATGATGTCGCACATGTGCAGTGTATCCGCCAGACGATCTCCTCCCTAATGCAGCCTATGCCGCTGTTTGCATGGGTCAAAGCCGCTGCCGGCGAGCTTGCTCGCGTGCAGCTCTGAAGCGCTGCCGAGCTCCGATCAGCAGACATCTGCATCCTTTGCGCACCTCGAAGACGCCGCCAATGAGGGGCAGCTTGTTGATGGAGTCCAGCAGCCCGGAGGTGGCCCACAGACCCACGAAGGCGGCGATGCCCAGCGCGATGGTTGTCGGCTTCTCGTCATTGTTCTCCCACCACTCCTGCGAGGCAGACGTGAATGGTCTGTATCGGCAACTGTCCTGACCAACAACCGGCCTGTCGTCTGTCATCGTTGCAAGCGGGAGTTTTGTCAGCGCCGCCGTCACAGCTGCCCGCTGCGCGCGCGCCCACATGCAGAGTTGTGACACGAGTGTTTGATGCGCCCCAAGCAGAAGACCGGTGGAACCAGGCCGGGCCCGACATGAGCTGTGCTTGGCAAGCGGAATTATGTAAAAGTCCGTTCTGGCAACCCAAGAGCTGGACTCGCCTGAAATAAACCCGGTAAACAAAAAGGCACCTGGATGTCATCGGCGTACTCCTGCAGCTTCATGCTGGTCTCCTCCTCCACCTCCTTTTGGACCTCGTTGGCGTTGCGGCCGCTGGTGCCGCGGTTGTACGACGCCGACACGACTGCAGGGGCGCAGGCGGAGACGGGCTCAGGACACGTCCGCGTGTGTAGCCGGAATGAGCTCAAGATGATCCTGTGCGGCTGAGCGGACGGGCGGGTTTGCTTCATGCTGCATCATGCGGGTGCGGGTGCAGTCAGCAGGTGGGCCTGCAGGGGGTAGCTGATGCAGCGCTGCATGCACAGGGCGGGCCTCGAATGTGCGCACCCAAGCCGCGGCGGGACTGTGTGCGTGCGGGCAGCGAAAGGACACCACCCTTTGGCAGCTGCCTGCAAGCGCGTCAAAGGAAGAATTTTGTCAGCACGATGCAGCTGATGTTGAAGTCGTGTTGAACAATTCCACTGTTGAGTGGCTCGCGGTGTGGGGAACTGTCGACAATATGTGCGACGAATTCTGCGTTTCAAACTGATCGGCGTAAGCTCAGGACGTCTACACCACGTACGGACGTCAGTATGGTGCAATTCAAGTCGCACTGCGTGGAGTAGGACCAGAAGCAGGGAGTTCTGTTGGAACACACAACCGCTGATCGTTGCCAGCGCTGAAGCCTGAGACAACTGATCCAGGGGCGAGCATCCGCACGGCTAGCCTGCTACAGGACACTTCAGCTGGGACCGATCCCATGCTGCTTGAATTACGGCTGGCGCACCTGAAAGTGCTGCCAACTGGCCGGCTGAGGATGGACGTCGACATCGTGAGAGCTGCCATGACTGCTGTGCTGCTATTTGCGCCTGACAACGATTTAGCAATTCGGTAGCTGAGAGACGAATTTGCTGTGGTGGCTGGTGGTAGATGATCGCCGGCCTTGCCCGAGCACTAGCTGCTGGACACATGCCGGGGTGTCCCGCTCATTGCCGGTTTCTGTCCCCTGCACATCCGCCAAGCCTTAATCGGCGGCCGTGCGCCTGTGCTCTAAGGGCGCAGCACCTGCCCGTTACACAAAACAGCCTGCATTGTTCAGTGCGTCCATCAAAACCAATGTGGGCGCTCCCTGCGCTCCGCCCGAACAAAATGTGGCTCCCCCCCAAGACGCTGCGCTGTCAACTGAACTTGCCGCCGACCGGTGCGCCTGCCCGTGCGCTTACACGCCCACGGACGGAGGCGCCGCCGGCTCCTGCTGATCCCCCATGGCCGCAGCGCCGGGCTTGGCAGTCAGCCGGCTCGCCGTCTGCTGCACGTTGGTGAGTGACCGCAGCGGCGCGCCGGCTGCACTGCCTCTGACCCAGGTCGTGTCGCCGCCGTCATCGCACGCCGCCGCTGCCGCCACGGTAGCACCCACGGCCGCTGCGGGTGCTGGGAGGGCGGGCAGGGGCGTGGGCTGTGCTGCGGCGGCGCCGGCTGCTGCGCTCGCCAGTATTGACGCGAGGTCCAGCTGCCTACCGGCCGCCAGCTGCTGGAACACTGCCTCCGACAGGCGCTCCGCATCCGCGGCCGCCTGCCCGTTCGCCTGCACCACCTGCATGGCAGTGGACGCGATGGCAATCAGGCAAGGTCCGGCCGACGCATGCAGGTCTGCTGCCTCAGGTGCTGCGTCGAAGTAACAGAAGAGAGACAGCAGATGCAGCAGCCAAGCATCAGCAGGCAAGTACTAGTGGTATGCGGCAACAAGTAAGTCCAGGTGAGGGCGGGAGATGCGGCAAATGCATCGCTGAGTGCAGGCAGATGGCGTGCAGCAGAGCTGCGCCTCAGCCGCAGCTCACTGGCTAACGAGTCACCATTCAGGCGCGACATGAGCTTGGACGCAGGGTCAAAACTGTGGGGGGCTCGCCTGGGAGAGCAGCAGCTCGAGCTGCGGGATCGAACGATGCAGGGTCAAATTGCAGGGTAATGATGCAGGGTCAAGTGCAGGGTCCCTCACCTGGGAGAGCAGGAGCTTGAGCTGCTCCTTCGACAGCCCCGGCATGCCGCTGGGCTCTGCAGTCGGCCGGAGGAAGGGGTGCTCCTGCAGCTCCTGTGGCGGAGAACACGTTTGTTTTCGGAAGCGACGTCGCACAACGACAAGGACGATCAGGTATTGTGCAGCCGGGCTCGCACAACACAAGCTCAGCGGCTCTGGCGGCTGGAAAAAAGATCCACCACGATATTCACTTTGCACAAGGACAAGGAGGATCAGCACGACACGATTGCAGCAGGCCAGCTGCGCGCCCGGTCCATCTACACCTCCATCGCCGCCACATGCTGTCGGGACCGCAACCCGGTCCGTCCAGCAGCAGACCGTGTGCACTGCCACTGCACTCACATGTTGCTGGGGCGCTCTGGGGTATCTGCATCAGGTGCATTCTGTGTCATAAATTGTGTTATGAATGGAGGCAACACTGCGCCTTCATGGTGATGCGCGTCCGGGGCTCGCGGTCCAGGCAGCGGCGGATGGCGTGCACCAGCGCGCCGTTGGCGAGCGGCGGGAAGGCGATGACGTGGGCGGCGTTGGTGATGGCGTGCATCTTGGGGACGAAGCCCAGATCGTAGAAGGGCGTCTTGCCGTACACCATCTGGTACAGGATGCAGCCCAGGCTCCAGATGTCCGAAGGGCGCCCCACCTGCGGGCGTGTCAGGTTTTTGCAACTGAATGTTGGAATCCCGGGATGATAGATCTCGCCCCCTTGCTGAGGGCATGCCGGCGACGCTCACGCGCGACGCTGGCAGTGCGTCAACGGCCGAGCTGGCGACATCACCTGTCGCGGCCAGGCTGTGGCAAGACTGTGCATGTACAGGTTGCCCCGCCATTCGGAGCAGTAGACGGCAGGGGATGCCGTCAGCGCCAAACGTGGCTGTAAGGCAGCAAAGGGACAAAGTGTGAGGTACCTTCATGGGCGGGCCGCCGCGGATGTTATTGCTGCCGCCCAGGATGGCCTCCGGCGACATGTAGTTCAGCGTGCCCACCTGTGTGCCACAAAAACCCTGTAATATCTTACCGCATGCACTGACCGCTGTCTGTGATTTCATGGTCTTTCGTGGCCTTAGCGATGCCAGAGCGACTTGCAATCTTAAGAATTGAAGAAACAATAGTCTGCACTTGACACAACACCCAGCCGGCATGCACCTGGTTCTCGGGGGAAGAGCATGTTTCGATATTGTTGAATCACATGGAGGGCACGGTCCAATATGTGATGAACCAGGATACTTTTGCAGTCGGTGCGCCTGGTTCTCGCGGCCGATGGATGTGGTGTCGCCCTTGATGGCCTCGGCGATGCCAGAGCGAGGATCAGCCTGAACGATGAAATTGCGATTTGCAAGTTACTGTATCCCACAAATGACGCGCCTGGTTCTCGCGGGCGATGGAGGTGGTGTCGCCCTTGATGGCCTTGGCGATGCCAAAATCGATGAGCTTGAGCTGCCCCGCCACCAGCAGGAAGTTGGCGGGCTTCAGGTCCGAGTGCACGATGCGCGCCTTGTGGATCGTGTCCACTCCCTGCAAATCATTGCAATTACAGGCATATTTCAGGAAGTTCTGACTGCAGTATCATCCGACACTCAAAGTTGGCGAGCTGGAGGTCCGAGTGCACAACGCGCGCCTTGTGGATCGTGTCCACTCCCTGCAGTCAGTAGATGTGAATGTCAAGCAACATCTGAAACAAATGGATTGACGGCTTCAGGAGCAAGTGCACGATGCGCGCCTTGTGGATCGTGTACACGCCCTGCAAAAATTGCAATTACAGATGATTCTCAAAAATTACCAAACATCATTTGACGCACAATCTTTCGACATACACAAGAAGTGGGGTGGGCTTCAGGTCCGAGTGGACACTGCGCGCCTTGTGGATCGTGTCCACTCCCTGCAGTGAATTCCAGACATCATTGCTGACAGCTGCTGCAGGCGGAGGAAACACTCTGCAACTCCCGGACTCGGGCAGCAGCTGATTGCCATCTTCAAGAGTGTGAGCGCATGCAGCACCTGCTGCCAGGTGGCGCAAGTGCGCTTCTCGTCGGGTCAGGAGGCGGATGCCGCCATGCGCAAGGATCAACAGATCCGAGGACAGAACCACAATGTACCTGCAGCATCTGCTGCCAGGTGTGGCGACTGAAGTACTCGTTAGGCTGGCAGACAAGTGCCGCCAGGGCTCAAGGACCGATAGATGTGAGGGCAAGACCGCACTGTACCTGCAGCATCTGCTGCCAGTGGTGGCGGATGAAGTTCTCGTCGGGCCGGCCGCCGGGCCGATTTTGCCGCTCAGCCTCCTTCCGCTGCAGCAGCCGCGCCAGGTCCACCTCCCCATACTCCAGCACCACGTAGATGACGTTCTCCGACGACACCATCTGCTTAGAACAGGGCATGGACTCCCTTCTGTGTCGAAAGCGCCACAAGTCCTTGCCACGCCACCGTGGCGGTCACAAGCAGGCACCGCAAATGCGTGCTGAAGGTACATCTCGCAAGGTGAACCTCACCACTTCACAAATCGGAATGCGGCCAGCGCCTCTCGGGTCTCGAATGTCTTGTAAGGATAGTTAAAGGTTTGTAGACCCTGGGTGCACCTCGGCGTCGATGAGCTGGATGATGTTCTCCTTGCCCTGCAGCTGGCGCAGCAGCTGGATCTCATCCGCAAAGCCCTGCGCTGCCTCGCAGTCGTGGCCCGTCAGCCGGATGCGCTTGAGCGCGTAGATCTTGCGGTACGGCGACATCACCTGCGCGGTACGCAGCAACAAGGGCAGGCTCAGCAATGGTGCCCTGCTGCATGGCCTGCTCCGGCTGTCCCTGCAGGTTGCTTCAGGTGTTCGGCAAGACTCAAAATCAGAAAGTGTCGCTGAGAATGCAGCAATTATTGTCTGGCCTTGATGCTGCCAGAGAGGAATCGCTGAGACTGCAGCACACCTTTACCGCCCTGCTGCTGCCGCCGCGCCGCAAGATGTCCAGCCTGCAGCGCTTCACCATTCTAGACCTGTGGGGATGTATGCATGTCGAGCGCGTCAAGGAGTCAGCGCGCCTTGAAGACCTTGCTGCTGCCGCCGCGCCCGATGATCTCCAGCTTGTGGTACTTGACGTTCTTGACGACGATCTGGTGCTCGTCCTCCCGCGTACCGTTCGCCAGCAGTACCTGCTTCTGCGGCGTTTTCGGCTGCGCTGCCGGCTGCTGCTGCTGCTGCCGCTGCTGCGCTTGACCTGGCTGCCCCTGACCAGGCGGCTGCCGCTCATGCTGCTGCGGCTGCTGCTGCTCCCCACCGCTTTGCCGCGCCTGCCGCCCCTGCTCCGCATGCGCCTGCCGCTGCGAACCGCCGCTGTCGGCAGCAGCCGCTCGTTGCTGAAGGTTTTCTGGCGGCAAGGCCGCCTGCTGGGCCCCTGGCGCCGCCTGTGTGGCAGGGCCGGCTGCGTCATGTGCTGCGGGCCGTGATGGCCCCACCTCCGGCATGCCCGAGTTTAGTGAGCTCGTCCTGCAGCAGCAACACAAAGCAATCATTTGCCCGTGCATTGACCAGTTAAGTTCGAGTCTGGACTATTGAGTCTCGTCGAATCAGGCACAAACATCGAAGCATACAGACATCGGATGCAAGCGTGGCAGTACACAAGATAGGCAGATGTGCCGCACAGCGGGCAATGCAGCTGAGGGCACAGGCAAAGTGCGCCACCTGGCAAAGTGTGGCGGAGGGGGCGGCGGCGCCTTGACGCTGACGCGCGAAGATGGCGGAGATCGGACACCGCTCAGTCGCGCATTGCCCGCCCTGTCGATCTGCACCTGCTGCGGCGGTCTGCCGGAGTCGGGTCGCCTACATGGCATTGCGTTCCAGGGTTCAGGACCGGCGGTCCAGCACACTGGGCAGACCTTGGCAGGGTTGAAGCGACCGAGCACATGCTGATACAATCCAGCAGGCTGACGAAGCACGCATGGGCATGGCAGTTTGCTTTTCGTGCATGATTAAAGTTTGCAGGTGGAGCTTGCGGGTGGGTGCCATGCCGAGAGACCCTGGAAACAGCTTACCTGAGGGGTGGCGGACGCTGCGACAGTGGCCGCGTCTCATTTGCTTCGGTGTCCATGGGCTGTGCTGCAGATGCCGCTGCTGGGTCCTGCACATTGGGTTGTGCACATGTGGTAGTGCAAGTGGGCTTGAGGAAGAAGAGCGCGCAGAAAGTCTGGCAAAGTGGTGCAGCAAGTATATGGCAACAAATGCGAAGACATGCGCTGTGGCGCACACACGCCCCTCAATGCTTGGCGAATGCAGAGTGCAAAGGCGCATGGCTCATGTTCCCGCACCTGCAAGGGGCTCGCGCTGGGGATCATGATGCCGTGGTGGCCTGCAGCTGCACTGCTGCCGCCCCGCTGCAGCCGCAGCGAGTCTGACAAGGCGAGCGTTGCCTCGTCTGCCTCATCCTGGCACTGCCAAATAGGACGTAGTTTGAAACCAGAGGCTTGGAATCGGAGGTGTGTGTGCAGTTGGTGGAGCTCAATTGGCGCCTGGGCACCTCGTCTGACCACCTCGCCTGCTTTTGCCCTGCCTTGCATATGAGCGGAGACAGGAAGAGCAGTTGTGGCTGTCAGACAATTTTGTCGCCTGGCACGAGCAGCGAGCAAGGGTTCCACCTGCACGCCGCGGGCGCCAGGGTCCTTTGGCTGCTGCCTCCCCCCGGCGGCCGGCGGAGCTGCTCGCAGCGTGGCCTGCACATGGGACACAGGTCAGACGAAGGTCAGCACATGCCTGCATTCCTGATCCTACGCAACTCTGCCGTGAAACCCGAGCAGACCGCATGCCACAGCAGCTTCGAGTTGTCAAACTGAAGTGCAGACAGCAGCAGCGGCCATTGAGTGTTCCACAGGACGCATGACGGCTGCAGGTAGCTGCCCCATGCAAGCTGCACCTGCAGCCGCGGCGGCGCGAGGCTGTGGCGTCCCGCCAGGACCTTGCGCGCCAGCATGTTGTGGCCGAGCGCGACCGTCTCCTCCTCGTCCGCGTCTTCACCCACTGGAGACAGAGCTGCGCCTGCCGCCGCCTGCGAAACGAGCCTGGGCGTCTGAAGACGACTGCATCAACTCGAGAACAGTGTCTCCTGTTCAATGAGCCAGTTGGCCGAGCGAGCCCCATGACAAGCATTGCGCAGAAGGCATTGCACAGCAGTCGGTTCGAGCCATTGGCCTTGCTTTCAGGTGAATGCTTGGCGCAGAGCGCGCGGCGACAGAGTCAACCGAGATGCATGCCGCAGCTTGTCCTGTACTATCCGGCAGCTGGCCAGCGTCTGCCTTCAGACAGACACATGTCAAGTCAGGCACTGGAGGATTGACTGGGTCCAGTCAATACTGGACCCAGAACCTCCGAGTGCTCAGATGCCAGCACGCCAAGCAGCATGTGCGATGCGATCTTGTGCCACTGCCAGTGCACATGCATTCCAGAGGGAGCGAAGATGGAGCAGCACGTGCCTGGCCTGCTGCAGGACTCGGCGATCGTCGACCGCTGGCGCCGCAGGCTGGCGCCGCCGGCGGCGGCTCTGCTGCTGCAGGCGCTGCCGCCGCCGCCGCTGCTCGCTCTGCCTCAGCGTCCGGCGCGGCGCCACCGCTGGCGGCCGCGGTACTGGCGGCCTTGCGCTTTCGCCCCAGGGGATCCTCCTCCGGCGACAGGTTCTCGTTTGCGGTGTCGTCCGTCGCGCGGACCGCGCCGTCCTCGGCGCCGCTGCTGAGCCGCGCGGCCGGCCCCAGCCGCGTGCCCAGCCTCCTGAACCCTGCAGCAAAATGCGATGCTGGTTTCATGCCGGCACGACTGAGTATGGTTTTCGGCTGAGCATGAATCGGCAGCAGTGTGCCCAGCCTCCTGAACCCTGGCGCAACCGGCAGGGCACAATGTCGGCTTTGTGCCAGCACGACTGAGCTTTGTTTTCGACTGAGCATGGTTTTCGGCAGCAGCGTGCCCAGCCGCCTGAACCCTGGCGCATAGCCGGCAGCAAGATGCCATGTTGATTTCAGCCAGCACCCCAAGCCCTGAGAAAAACCTTTGAGCATGGTGTTCGACTGCACTGGCTTCAGGCTGCACAGCAGTCAGTGTCGCACTGCGCCAGGTGCACGGCTGAAACCCCTTCGTTTGTTCCTTTTCCAACAGCAAACAAGCAAGTGTAGTCCGTGACACACCTGGGCCCTTTGGACGCATTCCGGTGCCGCGGTCAGCAACGCGGGACAGCGGCGGCGCCACCCGCGGCGTGGCATCCACCGCCGACGCCGCCGCGGTGGACTTGCACCTGAGCTCCACGGTCTCGGCCTCGCCGCCCGACTCCCGGCTGCTGGTGCTGTGCAGCGTGTTAGCGCCTGCGGGACGAGGCAACAGCGATAAATATGACTCGGGCGCCCCCCCTTTGGCTGTGGCCGGTACGGCAGCACAAATTCCGGCGGAAATCGGCCGAGGTTGCTTGCATGGGCCCCTCAACACCGAGCTGCATACTTGCGGCTCATGCTCAGTGCAGCAGCAGCTGCGACTTGGCAGGCATCATAATCGCATTGAAGAAAACACACGGCTGCGCACCTGCAGCGGGCGTGGTCAGCAGCCGCCCCCCGCTGTGTATGGACTCGGTGGAGGAGGCGTGCGTGGTATGCGTGCCGCCAGAGCCACCTGCACCCAGAATCGCTATTTGGGGTTGCACATCTGAGGGTGAGATCACCTGGCGATTTGAAGCCGGGCAGTTGCAAGACTTACTGGTGTTCAAGGCCGACAATTCTGTCAAGCTGCCCTGGCAACTCGCCTGAGTAGGCCGTCTTCTCGTCCAGCACGAGGGTGTGCAGGCTGCGCGGCAGGTGCAGCGAGTCGACGGTGAGGCCGCCGGTGTGGCCGCCCATCGGCGGACGCCGGCCGGGCTGCGCCGCGTGCGCCGACATGGCGCTCTCCAGGCCCCGGGGGGCGGCCTGCATCAGATGGCACAAACAGCATGCGTGAGCACGGTGAGATGCTGGGATTTCTGGTGTGGCCTGCTCAGGGAGGCTGGAGCGACCTGCAGCGGACCTCGTCCTGCAGTGGCCGCCTGAAAAGGGAATGGCCCTGCGACTTGCTCCATTTGACCTCACACTGCTCCCACCACCACATGTTGATTCCATGATCACCCTCACAATACAGTGATACCATATCAATGGCTCACCGGCAGGGTGCCTGGCGCACCGCCTGGCGTCGTCAGGCCCGGCCGTGCGGCAAAGGCCGTGTGCGTGCCGGGCGTCGGCGCTACGCACAGCTGCCGCTGCCCCGCCGCCGGTGTGCCAAACAGCGCCGCCTGCGCCGGCGGCCGCACCTGCAAGCATTGCTGTGCTTTATTTGATGTTGCATCCTCATAGGATCACAGTAACATAAGCGACTTGGAATGTACAAATGAGACTTGCAGTGGCATGAGGCCCCTCCTTTGGTGCGCGGCGACAACCAGCAGACCTGCGAGCCTGGGGGCCGCGCGGCGGCGGCCGGGGCGGCGGGCGTGCCGCGCCCTAAACCCTCGTTCTGCAGGTCCAGCTCCCGCAGCATGGACTGCAGCATCTCTGCCGGCGCTGCGCCGCACGCGAGCGCCTTATGCAGGATGCTAACCGCCTTGGCATGGTTACCTGCGCAGCGCGGCAGGTTTTTGCGAGCTCGGCAGTGTCAGCCAGCGCTTGACATCTTTTGCCAACTGATTGTTGCCTCTTTCCGCACTGTGGCTCTCTGCTTATGTGCTGCTGTAACTCTGGGCAAGTTTGTGGTGCTGCAGCAATGAGTGTTTTTGATACATGAAAGAGCCTTCACACCTGCGGCCGCCTCCAGCGAGGCCCACTGGTGCTGCAGCACCGCGCTGCGCGCGCCGATGCCCTGCTGCTTCAGCATGTAGATGTATCCCCGAGCATCCGCCTCCGACGCCCGCCTGCACAGCGAGGTTGCCAGGATGAAAGCATTGGTCTGAGTGCGGGCAATTGACAGTGCGAGGGACAGCAGGTAGGCTTGCCGATTCGTCTGCAGTGCACCGCTCACCACAGGCGGCGGAGGTACTTGCTCAGGATCTGCATGTACGTGTCGTTGCCGGAGTTGGCCACAGCGGGGATTGTCTGCGCCGCCAGCTTTAGCAGCTGCAGCAGGTCGGCGCCGTTGTCCCGCTGCGGCGCATTCTTCAGGCACAGCTCCTGCACGTTGCGCAGCAAGGTCATGACGAGCTGCCACTCACTTCACACCGACCTCAAAGAGCAGTGCGATGGAGCGAGCTGGCGACATTCCAATTGTTGTAGTATGCCCAACGCGACGCATGAACAAGCTCTCGAAAAACACCCCACCTCATAGCGCAGGACGCGAGCCCAGGCCTCGGCGGACGCCACGTCCGCCAGCAGGACGCCGTGCAGCGCCTGCCGCTGCTCATCGTTCGCAGGGTACTTTACGACCAGGCCCGAGAAGTGCTGCGCCACGTTCCTCTGCCGCTGCTCCGCCGTGGCGCCTTCAGCGTTCTCCATGCTCGCTGCAATTCAAGGATCCTCGAGCGCCTGCACAAGTGTCACCGGCTGCCTGCTGACATCAAAACTAGAGGAGACTTCGTTCTTCCATCACAGAGAGTTGCGCCTGGGGAGCTTCAAGCACGGCCAACATGTCTGTGCCAGTAATTAGCCCACTTGCCTGGTCCCTTGCGCCTTCTCAGGATCTCAGTACAAACACAGCGTCCAGCATCGCATTGATTTGCACAAATTCATGCCGATCAGAGGGCTCTGCTGTCGCTGCGCAAAGCTGATGCTGGGGCTCCCGCAATGTGTAACATAAACCGGCAAGGGCCTTCACTAGCCTGTGTGCGTTGCGATCGCAGATGTAGTCAATGTACGAAGCTCCAGGAACAAAGCGCGCGGGATGATTCGTGGGCTGCTGCACTTGTGCTGTTGCAACATTGATTCGAAACCTTGCGCGACAGCTCACGATGAAGGATTCCGGCAGCGGGACTCTCAGGTACCCAATGCCACAATTTCTGGCGGTTTTGGATAGCTGCCCAGCCTCTGCCTTCCGCTGCCTCCTCACGGACAGCAAAAGTAGATGGGAATGGTCGATCATTGTGCAATTTGCATCCAGTTTCACGGCAGCCGTGAGCCACCAAATCTAAAGCCTGCAACAGCAAAACACGGCAGAGACAAGACAAACGAGGCTGCGGTATGTGTCGTCGACAGCCAAAGGTGTGATGCATTCCAATCGTATGATACAGAAGTCTGTCCTCTCTGACGTGCCCACATCTACACCTACCAATAATGGGCGGAACAATCGAATTTGGCTGCAGTTGACGGAACCCTTACCGAGCTCACACCGGGATCTTCTCCTGGCCGATCTCCATCGGCCGCATCTTGGAGCCGAGGCCGTCCTTGTAGGTGTTCTTCCACAGGAACTCGGTCGGCGGCCATTCGCCCTTCTTTGCCTCCTCGACCTCGGCGTTGACGTCCGCACGGATCTGCAGGGGATGTGGACTCAATGTCTGTAGAGGCGCGCTGCTTTGGAAGGAGCTGCGTAGACGCAGGGCATTCCATGTCATAGACCCTTGTGTGGGTGGTCCACATATGGCATGCTGGACCCTGTTGTTGTAAACAGCCTCCAACCTGCGTATGGGTCCGACACTGCGAAGAGTGCACCCGTTGAGAACAAGACGCACATTGCGCATGCAGCTGCCGGCGCGCACCTTCTTGTCGAACTTCTTCAGCTGCGTCGCGTCCGCCCACTCGTGCTCCTTGAGCAGCGTCTTCACGTGCTCAATGGGGTCGCGCGTCTGCCTCATGCCTGCGCAGGAACACATCGTGATTTGTCTCTCCTTCTTGTCAGACATCGACGACGCTGCGGCAGGGTGGCAGCCATGATGTGCACATCCGCCTCGGCTCAGCACCGAGTACTCAATGATGCTTTGAGCAGTGAGCAGCCAAATCACGAATTGATGACGCACGTAGCCACCGCCTCAACTGGCCAGCCCGCCACCCAGAACGCCAGCGCAAACGCACCCTGGATCTCGTCGCGCGTGCGGTACGACGACCCCGGGTCGGAGATGGAGTGACCATGGTAGCGGTATGTGTCCATCTCCAGGATGAGCGGCCCTTTCTCCAGCGCGTACTTCTTCGCATACTGCGCGGCGTTCTTCACTGCCAGCACGTCCATGCCGTCCACCCACATGCCTGCGCATTGGACGTCAGATGCTGTTTCAAGTTCATCCTGGGTTCAGGAAGCTGCTGCACAACTCCGTGCATCTCGCAGCGGAGTTCAAGCGGCGCCAGGAGCTACAGCCGGGGAGTTTGCCGTGCTTCCAGAGTTTGAACTCTGCGGGATGAGATCCCGCAGCAAGATGCTGCTAGCACAATGCTACGCCATGTTTGGTCTAGCAAACCACTCAGCAGCGGACCTGGCATGTAGTCGCCGCGGGTGTAGTACTGCGGCGACTTGGCGGCGCGCGCCTCGGCGGTGCCCATGCCGTAGTGGTTGTTCTCCACCACAAAAACGCAGGGCAGGTTCCACAGCGCTGCAATGTTGAAGGCCTCGAAGATCTGCCCTGCAGCGGCGCAATGGAAACTTTCTGTGTATTGTGCTTTCTATCGCAGAAGGTCGATTGAATAGGGGCAACGACGCCAGCTATGGTGGCTGCGCATTGCTCCTCAAGTATGCAATGCCGGAGTTCTTTAGTGGGCCTGCTCGGTTGCTGCGGCATCGAGTCTGCCAGCACGAAGGGCTCACCCTGGTTGGCGGCGCCGTCGCCGTAGATTGCGAAGGCCACGGAGCCGTCCTTGCGGTATTTGTGCGCAAACGCCAGGCCCGCTCCCACCGGCACCTTGCCAAAGACACAACAAAAGTTTCGAGCTACACTGCACCTGCCCTGCATCTGCACTGCATCTGCATTGCCTGAACAGGGCCAATGGGGAGATCATGCCCATGCAGCGATGTGCCGATGTGCAGATTATGGGTCACCTGCTCGCCCACGATGCCGGAGCCGCCAAAGTAGTTGTGCTCCCTGTAGTACAGGTGCATGGAGCCGCCGATGCCCTTTGATGCGCCTGAGTAGCGGCCCATAAGCTCCGCTGCCACCTGCTGCACGGTGCCGCCTGCGCCCAGAAGGCCAAAACAGCGTCTTCAGGTAGGTTCAAAAGAATTTCCCAGAGAGCTCCGTGTCAACCCTACTGATACATATGGAAGATACATCCTCAGCAGCGCACCTCGCCCCATGTACGTCAGGTGGTCTCGGTAGGACTGGATCATGCTGTCCTGAAACGTGATGCCTGCCTGCGGTGCATGAGGCGAGGATTGTGAGCCAAGCCAGCGGGACCAGAGAGCTTGCAAACACACAGCTTGCCTTGCGATACGGTGGCTGGCGCATTGGGTCGTCACCTCCATGCCAGCGGGAATCGCCTCCTGCCCGTCCGCGAGATGCAGGAAGCCGCGGGCGAGTTTGGTCTTGTACAGCTGATCCGCCGCCAGCTCCATGCGCCGCATGCGGGTCATCGTGGTCAGCAGCTCCCACAGCTCCGACTTTGAGGTTTCCACTTTCCGGCTGGGTGGCTCCAGCTGCGGCGCATGCGGTGAAGCGTCAGGAGCGCGGCGCCGGGATGGGCAGAGCGCATGCTTGCATGAGGTGTCACGCGTGTCGCATGGAATTAAGTGTATTTTCGACGTCACGCCATACAATCGAGCATGCACTTGCACGCACTCTGTGGCCTCGGTACGGGCTGCACTCCACAATGATTTTGGGATCGTCCTCGCCGCTGCTGGCGAACGACCTGCGGCTGCTCGTGCCGGCCATCGCTGCAGCCCGCGGTAGAGCTCCTGAGGACGCATCGCTGCAGATGCGTCTGGCCTGCAACTGCAGCAGCAGGCGCAGCGCCATCTTCGTGCCCTCACGTGCAATCAAGGTCAGTGGTGACGTTGGCGGTGCACCGCGTTGTTGATCTTTGTGTCAAAGCTGAAGTGTACTCTGCTGCATTTACGTCCCTCTGTCAGCAGCGTCAGGCTGGAATGGGCTGGAATGGGCTCAACACCACTGGAAGCCGGTTGGAAGCTGTGACGTAACCGATCATTACAAAACACAAACGTGCAGGCCTGCTGCCTGCCGATTTCCAGATCGCTTTGCCAATCTCAAGATGATATAAGTCAGGTGAAATTCTTCAGAAGCCGCTGCAGCGCCTCCGTTGCCTCCTCTGCCAGCTCCGTTTTGCCGGTCTCCTCAAGCACCTGCGCGCACACCGGCCTCTTGATGCCACATCATGCCGCACACACTGTGTTGAGATGACAGCACATGGTCAAAGCAAGGCCCACCTTCAAGAAGGAGCGCATCTTGTCGATGTTGGTGATGCGACTGATGCGCAGCCTGAGCGCCCGCTCTGACATGGTCGACAGCCTGTTAGAGCACAGGTGCCCAAGTCTGGAGTCCGCTAGTTGCGCCTTGGTCAGATACTGGCAGACAGGGAGTTTTACTGCACCTGTACACGTTGTGGTCGTGCAGGTCGGCAGAATAGTCTGCCATTTGCTCCTCAGTCATGGGCGCCTTCGGCCTGCTCACGGGTCGCATCCGCGGCGTTTGCGCAGGCCGCATCCGCCACTCTTGTCTGCATGCAACGGATGGACGTAAGCCTCCTCTGCTGCATTTTTCACTGCCTGATGAACCGTTGTGCAGTCTCAGTGGATGCTGAGTATGCCAATTCAGCGTCTCACCCAAGCGGCTTGACATCAGGCGTCTCCCTCCTCAGCCGCGCCGACTGCCGCAACGGCTGCGCCGGCGGCTTCGCACCCGACAGCTGCGCCACCTGTTCAATGAAGGCATCACGCAATCTTGAGAGCCGTGGCGAGGTTCTGGAACGGGCCACCTCAGCAAGCCGCTGTCACGCTGCTGGTGCACGAGAGCGTCACAGGCGCTGGCGCTCAGCACTGCGTCTCGCGATCTGACTCGCCTGCCTCGACGGTCGTTGGGGCGGCTGTCTGGTCTGCCGCAGCTGCTGCACCGAAGACAGCAGGCCTACGGCCTCCATGGCGGCGCGGTTGTGCTCGATGCGCTGCCGCCGCTCCTCTTCCAGTGGATTATGCTCTGTGCCGGCTGTGGTGCTGCCGCGGCTCGGAGACGCCATGGTGCTGGCTCCAATCGCTAGCAAGCTGCCCGAGCCGAGACCCGGGTCACGCTGGTTGGCCGCTGCTAGACGCAAGCGTCAGTCCCCAACTTCAAGGGTATGCGTTGTTCTGCGCTTCTGAGAAGCAGCAGATGATCGTTCTATTCACTCTGTAATCTCTCGGTCAATCAGATGGCAACCCTAAGCCATCAGCAGCTGAGAACGCGGGCTGCCACGGGCAGTGAATTTGAATTTGTGCGAAGTTTCACATGCAAGAAGCGGCAGCGGCGCAGGACAGGATGTGTGATGCAGAACTCGACACGAACTATAATGGTAGCGACGATGACAAGGACCGGTCTGATGAAGTGGGTGTGGACACTGTCACATGATATGAAATTCATAATGTCCAACTTGGGCAGAGATTGCCGTACATAGTGCACGTGCACGAGAATACGACAACGCGTCTTCGCCTGGCCCTCGACCGATCAGGGTCAAAGTCTAATTCTAATTGTTTGCCAGTTTCAGCTGGGATATCTTGCGCTCGCAGCAGCTTCCTCTAAGCGGCGCCGGACCGATTTGGGAATCAGCAGCTGATAATTTTCAGCGGCGTTGGTGCTGCAATACTCAGTGCAGCTGGGTTGCTGTACCAACGAACGGCCTGTCAATCAGTCCCGCTGCATATTTGACTGAGCATCCTACTACTCAGACCACCTGGTTCATGCCTACATAGCCGCCCGGCGCCGGCCGCGCGATCATTCCCCTGACAGACCCGGCGGCAGGGTGCGTGCAAATGAGACACTCTGGACATCGGCCATCCTATTTGTGTGATGCCATGTCCACTCTCGCGATACAGTCTCGACCTCTTGTAGTGCTGTCATAGCCTCTGTTGCAGACTTTGCACCTGCCGACAAGTCGCCAAGTAATCGCCAGCCTTGGCACAAGACACACCCTTGCCTGGCGCAGAAACACCAGGCTGCTGAAGTGCAACAATAGCAGGACTTCTGCCCCTACAACTGCAGCAACATGTCCCAGGGTTCGCCGAGCAGCCGCACAGTGCACATCAGCTGACCCGTATGCAGTCCACGGGACCACACCCCCGCAGCGGGGCGTCGTCGGCCAGCCTCCAAGGTACGAACCAGTTCGGTGTATGAGTGCAGCTGGATAGTGCAGCTCGATCGTGCGTCTTGTTGCAGTGTCCACGCGACGCATAAAGTCCTATGCGTCGCGTGGTTGGCAGGCAGACCTACAGGTACATCGGTCTGTCCACAGGTGGAGCGTCGAGCCGGCATTCGCTCCTGGCGGGCCGGTGCATCTCCTGCGTGGAGCAATGCAAGGCCGCGTCCGCAACCCTGCGCTGCTGCGTGCAAGCGGCCACCTCGCACACGGCCCGCTGCTGCGCGCTACTACGGGCGGCGGGTGCGGCTGTGGCGGCACTCGATGAGGCCCTCAGCGCGCCGAGTATGCGGGAGGAGCAGCTGCGCCAGCTTCAGGCCACCTGCGCCGCGGTCCTGGCCGGCATTGACATGGCCATCATGCGCGTCAAGGTGCGGCAGGCGCGGCATTGCCGCACGGCGGACTGGGTGTAGCATGCGGCCGCATCCAGCCACACGGCGCTGGAGAAACACCTGCTCTCATTCTTCTTGAAAGTCAGACATTCTATGTTGACTCCTGCAATATTATCAACGGACTCGGCTGCCTGTGCTGCAGGTCGATGGTAGGCAGAAGGCGTGGGCGCGGCTGGTGGCCAAGCCGCGGAAAACGGCGGACGGCCTGCAGAAGTCGCACATGATCGTGTCCAGCTTCCTGCTGCTCACACAGCAGACCGTGGAGCTGTCCGGAGACAGCAAGCTGCTGCAGGAGCCCGTCAATCAGAGGTGCGGGCACAGCGCGGCAGACTGGATGCTGTATCATGCACCTTGCACCCTGCACCTTGCGAATACGGGGACAATGGCACGAAGTTCTATTTGCGTTGCTGCAGGTTGTTTTTCGGGGAGCAGGGGCGCATGTTCCAGCAGGAGCTGCTTCCGCAGCACTGCCAACTCATCAGGTACGCTGCTACATCATGAATGCTCCACAGGCACGTTCGCCTGACGCAACAAGGTGTTCACAGAGAGTGTCACAATCCGCCGTATTCTGTGCTGCATCTGACGGCCGCTGATGCCTTCGAACGGTGTCTGGCAGCAGAGGCCCGACAAAAGCAGAAAGGGTGCGGTGCATCCTGTTCATCGGCAGCACGCCGGCAGAGCCGCACGACGAGGTGTGGTGGTCGGAGGGCGCCTCCCGCCAAGGCAGCATATTCGTGCACAGCCTCACCACCGGCGCGACGCAGGCACGTGCCATGTCAAACTCTTGCTGAGGTGCCTTTGAACGTGTTACCTTCCGTATTGCAAACCGGCTTCTGCTGGTCCTGCCCAGCGACTGAGCCGGCTATCAATCGCAAAGCCCTACGCCGCTGCTGCTGGTCCAGACAATCTGAGCGACGCTGCCGCTGCCGACAGCCAAACTATCTGGTCCTGCAGGAGCTGCAGGTCCCGGAGGACTGGGGCAATGTCTCGTGCATGCACAACGACGGCCACGGCAACGTGTGGGCGGGCTTCCACAGCGGCGCCGTCGGCGTCTGGAGCCGCGTGCAGCGCCGCCTGACCTGCACGCCGCTGCGGTGCTGCGAGTCGGCAGTCAGGCGAGCCCCTGATCAGTTCAACGCCAGCCTGGGCGCCGGAGCTCAGCTGCCTTCTGGCTTCGAGCCTCGCTTGCAGCCGCTCATGCCTGCATCCCGCCGCAGAGTCCCAGGCACTGCGGGTGCAAAGCTGTGAAGGGCGCAAAGCTACACCACTGGTGTCTTCTGATCCGTGAGCTCGGCATGGCGCAGGGTGATCGCGGCGGACGGCTGCGGCCACGCCTACATCGGCTCGCAAGCCGGCGACGTGATCGCCGTGCGGCTGCGCTTCGGAATGGGCAGCGGCGCTGCGGTGCTGGAGACGGCGCACTCGCTGCTGGTTCAGACCAATGGTGCGCACGCTCTCGCATCTTTCCGGCCGCAATGCACTGCAACTGGAGTGGATCCTGCTCGCGCTGGCAAACGTTTCTGCAGCGCAAACTCTGTCAAATGAGCAGCAATGTGCAATTGCGGCAAGCGGCGCGCAGGCCGTGGCGGATGATCGCTGAGGCAGGCCTACTGGCGCAGCTCGAAGTTGCCCAACACGTTCGCCTGCTGGCCGCGCAGTGCTGTCTGGCGTGGCGCTGAACACGGCGCACGGCAGCCCCGTCACAGCCATCACGGCGCTCGGCAGCCGCGTGTGGACGTCCGGCGGCCGCGGCGGCGACGCGCGCCTGCGGGAGTGGTCCCTCTCCGGCGCCCTGCATGCTGATGTGGACCTCAGCTGCACCGGTGCGCCATCGAATTTAATCTCTGTTGACAGAATGATGTGGCGGGAAGTCACGACACGAGTGCCTCTTGCTCTGATAGCGCTTCTTGCACTGCGCATCCAGGTCGCTTCACCTGATCTCAGCCGCCGCACTTCCACATTGGCTGCCTCTCCTGTGCATGTGTGAGAGCGCAATGTTTCGACGTTGCAGGCACAGCGCTCGCCCTGCTGCTGGTGCCGGTGCAGCACGCAGCAACGGTGCAGCCATCAGAATCGCTGGAGCTTCTGTCAGGTGCGCACCACTGCTACTGCCAGTGCCGATCTGGCTCCAGGTCTGCCAGTGGCTTGCGCTGCAGCCCATTTTCTCGCGCACTTCGACACACACCAGAGCTGCATTGAATCGTGTTTACTCATTCGTCAACCCATCTATACTAATGCGGCGCTGTTGCACCGCAGGCCACAAAGACGGCTCTGTGCTGTTGTGGCTGGCGGAGGGCACGCACGGGCTGCAGCGGCTGCGGTGTTTCGCGGCGGCAGAAGCCGCCACCCCCGTGCGCGGCCTGTCGCTGTGCGCCGCCTCGGCATTACTGCTGGTCGCGCACGCCACCGGCGCGGTGACCATCTGGCCGTTTTCGGGCGCGCGGGCATGGGCGGCGGCCGGCCAGGCCGGCTCCCACAGCCACGTCCTGCTAAAGGTGGGCAAAACGCATCCTGCATAATGGCAGAATGGCTGGCTTGTGGTGCCCGCTGTTTTGACCATTCTGGTCTGTAAACAGCTAGAAGTGCGAGCACACTTGGAGACATTCCCCACTGTCTTTGCAAGTTGATTGTCTCCAATCTGTCCGTAGCAAAACACAGAAGAAATGAAATAAACTATCTGATAGGCGGCCGGCAAGAGCGGCATCCGACACATGGTGGGCGGCAACGGCGCCAGCTTCGTGTTCATCGGCGCGCCCGGCATCGTCAAGGTGGCGGAGGCGGGGGTGCAAGGTGCCGCGGCCGCCGCGGGGCTGCTGCAGCCGGCCAGGCCCGTGACTTCCTCCGCCGTTTCAATGCTGCCCTCGCCGACGTCCCGCCGGGTGAACCTTGCAGCAAATACAGACCCCAGAAATATTCTAGAAGTTCCGCTACACCAACCTATTCAATAGGGGCACTCGAAGGCTTATGCGGAGACCGCAAGGACCATTGTGGGCCTCCAAACACAGCCCCTGGCTAACAACTCATACATAGCCTCTGCAAATTCGGCTGCAGGTGAGCTGCCTGGACAGCCAGGGCATCGCCGCCGCCGCGGCACTGACGGCGCGCACGCTGGGGCAGCTGTGCGACGCCGCGAGGCGCTCTGACAGCGCGACGACCAGCGGCCGCTTCGATCTACAGCCGGCCACGCCGCTGCCAGGTCAGCATCCCAGCGGAATTTAGCAAAAGCAAAGTGCTACATGCGATGGTGTCGATCGTGTGTCGTTCATGTCCTGTCGTGCTGGCAAAATTGCACAGCGACCAACTACGCAATGCATGATGTGTGAGCGAGCTTTGCGCCATACAAAATACGCACTTTTAGTTTGTTTGAATAAAAACCGCCTATCGACACACTCGTGACACACTTCTCACATGAGTCAGCAGGCATCAGCAGCGGCCTCAGCAGCGGCGCGTCCCCCACCTCGGCGCCGTCGCCGTTGCCTGTGGCGGCTGGCCTTTCGCTTTACAATGCGCACCAGCCGCGCGACGGCGGCGCCAACAGCGGCGAGATGTACGACAGGGCAGAGGCTGCGGCGCTGGCGGCTCGCTATGCCGCGGAGCGGGTCATGTCCATGGGCGCTGCCGCCGGGGTAACGGCAGGTGCGCCAATATGATGCTCAGGATCCAGTAATGATTCATGCACATCGTGGACCCAGTTGCTGGCCCCAGGTCTACGATCACGAAGCCTGTACACAGCCATCTCATGTCCTGCAACGGACGGCCACACCTCTTTCACACCTCTTTCACGCAACAACACCTCAACCAATGTTGCACCTGCAGCTGATGCTAGTGTATGTCACCCGGTGCAGATTCCTTCCATATGCCAGAGGCGCCGAAGCTGCTGCAGGCGCGGCCCAGGCGCAGCCACACCCGCCGCTACAGCGCCTCCGCCGCAATGCAGTCCGCGCCGCCTGAACTCCAGCGACCGTCAGCCGACTCCAAGCTGACCGCCTCTCACCTGCAGAGCGGTCGGCAACATCGCAGGTCGGTCAATTGTGACACGATCGTTCCAGAGACTTCACTGCTCGCACAAAACCCAGGCGTTAAAAGTTCAGACCAAAATACCAATGTGCACGACATGACACCTCGTCAGACGGTCGATTGATGGGCCGGGTTCTGCTTGTGCAGCATGACCAACCTCAGCGACGCCAGCCGGGACATCTCAGCTTCGGCTGCCAACCTGCTCGCAATGCGGCTGCGGGAGAATGCGGCGGCAAACGCGGCAAATGCTGCAAGCCAGCAGCCATCGAGCAGCCAGCCGCCCGACTCAGACGGTGCTTTTGCGACCTCCACTCAATCGCAGCAAGTGTCGCCCAGCATGCCCGTGTCTGCCTGGGCTGCACTCAATGCATGCACTGCGAGCGCACATGTGCACTTCATGCCCCTGTCTCTGCGCTGCAAGGGCCGCTGCACAGCCTCGTGTTTTGCTGCAATGGTCTGCCTTGCCAGCGGGCTGATATCTAAACACGCCTGAGCCCTCGATATTGCGCCCAGATCATTAAGCCTGAACCTTGTTTGCTGGTCCCTGCTGCAGACCAGTCCGCCGCGGAGCGCGCGCAGATGGAGCGCCTGGCAGCGCGGCTGCAGCTGGGCGGCGGCGGCGGCTCCACCATCGGCCGCTGTTCCGGCTCCGGATCCAGCCGTCGCCCCTCCATGGTCTCCGTCAAGGAGTCCGCGCTTGAGGGCGAGGCCGCTGCGGCGGCGGCGGCGGACGCCGCGGCTGCTGCTGCAGTCGCGCCCCCTGCCGTCGGCGGCAGCGTGCGGCGGGCCACTGTCGGGTCGCAGCCAAGCGTGCGCCGCCGCTCGACCATCAGCCGGGCGTCCATGGACCGGCCCACGTCCATCGCTACGCACCCGGCGCATGCCGAGGCGGCCTTCTGCCGCTCCACGTTCAACGTCGCGCGCCTCGCAATGGCCGCGGACTACCGCGCGAGCCGGGATGGCGAGGTATCACCCAGCGAGGCGTCGCCCGGCGAGATCCAGCCAGCACCAACCCCCTCTGGGGTGGACCAGGCGCGGCTGCCGCTCGATTCAGCCCGGCCACTCAGCAGCCCGCCGACGGAAGTCGGCGGCTCGTCCGGCGGGTACGCTGTCACCGCCAGGCCGCAGGATACCACGCACACCCTGTCGGCGGACCAGGTGCTGCTGCAGCGGCCCTATGGGCTGCCCTATGGGCGGCCCTACGGTGCCAATGCGACCGGCGGCTATGCTGCCGGCACCACCACCGTGCAGCTCCCCGCCTCGGCGCCGATGCCGGTCGCGCGCAGCGCGCGGCGCATGTCGGAGCCCTTCGTGCGCCCAATAACAGACTCGGGCATGCCGCACTCGCGGCTGCAGTACGTGAGCACTAACGACAGCCCGCCGCCCAGCATGGGCAGCCTCACCGGCGCCGGTTTCACCGTCGGCGGCTTTGGCGGCGGCAGCAGCTTCAGCAGCGGCGCCGGCTTCAGCCCTGCGGCCGGCAGCCCCGCGGCCGGCAACGGCCGGTGGGGCGGCGGCGTCGGCGATGGTGGCGGCGGCGGCCGCCGCAGCCGTGGCAGCGTCTCGCGGCACTCCGCCGGCAGCTTTGCGGGGCTGCGCCCCGGCGTCATGGAGCATGCGCTGGCGCAGCGCGGCGGCCCTTCACCCCCGATGGTGCAGCCGCGGCCCTGCACCCCCGACAAGGTGCACACTGTGGTCTCTAGGGGATTTGTTCTAAGGGTGCTGCGCAGCGGCGCACTGGTGCAGCCCCGGCCCTTCACCCTCGACAAGATGCGGACCCTGGAATTGTCTAATGTTGGGATTGTGGAGGCTGGCCTGATTTGCAGACAGCTGGTGTGGACAGCTGGTGGCGTCTGAGCTGCCGTCATCCGCTGCGGTGGCGCCGATTCGTTGCCTGTGCATCGTTGGTTACGGCAGGGAGTGTCTCGCATTGTTGCAACTGGTTTCTGGGTCGTGCAATATTACCCACGTTCCGGCCTGAGCCTGTGTTCTGTTCATCCTCCTTCACAGGTGGCGGCCCGACTGGAGGCGCTGGGCATGTAGCAGCATCTCTAACGTGTATCTTGGCTCTGTTTGGGTGAAGTGAATACATCCATATCATCTTATCGACATAGGTAGCAGTGCGGCTGGAGGCGCTGGGCATGCAGCAGACGCTGCCGTCGCCGCTGGGTGCTGCCATGGACAGCACCTACGGCGGGGACGGCAACATGGTCTCGGAGCAGGAGGCGTCAGCTTCTCGGCTGTCGGCTGGCATGGCGCGGTGGCAAAAGTCCAGCAGCGGCGCGGAGGAAGCAGCGCTGCTGGCGGCGCAGCTCCTGTGGAGCCGTCAGGTAATGCCGCTGCATTGGTGCCTTCCGCACCGTGATTTCCAAGGCATGACGAACAGATCTGCTGCGTGACTTGCACTACCCTCTGGGTAGTGCAAGTCGGCCCAGTTGCACTGCGCTGTGCTGATGCCACACACGTAGTCCACATACAAGTTGGGAGCTCGTGAGGTTTTGATTGTCCATTGGATTTGACCGCTGTCGAGTTTGCATTGCCGTGCAGCAGCAGCGGCAGGAGGACCTGCATCAGCTGTACTCCCAGTCGGCGGGCTACCCGCAGCAGCCGCCGCTCCTGCTGCCGCCGCCGCTGCTGCCGGCGCCGGCGTCCCCGGGCACGCCCGCCGGCGGCCATTACCAGCGGCAGTCGGTGGCGCGCTTTTCGGCGCCGGGGCGCGGCGCCGGCTTCGAATGCAGCCGCGCCTCGGTGTCCCGCTCCTCCATGCCGGCGGTGTCGTCGACGCTGCGGCGGCGCACGCCCGACCCCCAGCTCATCAACAGCTGGTGCGACGGCTTTTCGTGCATGTGTCGGGCCCGGCTCTACCGGCTGCCTGCCTACCTAACCTCCTTCTCCCCGCCTTCTTTTTGTCGTTGTCTCCATGGTTGAGGGGCTTGCTACATAACATGTTCCGCATGTGTCTCAGCTTGGCGACAGTCGTATGTGCAGGGCCAACAGGGAGACGTTCCTCAAGTCGGCGGCGGCGCAGTATCTGGTGCACTTCGGGGACCTGTCCTTCAAGCAGCAGATTGGCGACGGCTCCGTGGGACGGGTGCACCTCGGCAAGTGGCAGGTGCGCATCCCGCAATCATGACGCGTAATGAGTTCAAAACGGGAACTCAGCTATTATCGAGTCCTCCCCAGTCAGCTTGTCTGGCAGCTGCCTGGTCAGCATAAGGCCTGAAACAATGTCGTAGAGCTGCTGTTGACCTGTAACAGCTGCTGTTGCTGCTGGGGTCCGGAGGAGGACGCAGCTGGTGGTTGCAGTTGTGCATCTGTCCACTGTGTACCCTTGTACGACCTGATTGTACGAATTGACCTACGGACAAGACCTGCACTCGATGCGAAGCCCGCCCGGCATGTGTGCCAAAACCTGTTGCTGACACGTCCAGCCTTCCCTCGACACACCAATGAGATGCTGACGTGCAACCCGTGCTGCTGGATGACTGCAGGATACAGATGTGGCCATCAAAGATGCTGAGCAGCTGGCGGCAATCGGCGTCCACGGGCCCGGCGGTGGCCATTACCGCTGACACGTTACTGCTGACACAGCCTACCTGCCGCCTCACACGTGCTGCTGCTGGTTGCTACAGGAGACGGATGTGGCCATCAAGATGCTGAGCAGCCTGGCGGCGATCGGCATCCGCGCGCCCGGCGGCGGCCGTGGCCCGGTGCCCGACTCCAGCCAGGACAAGATGATGGCCCCCCTGGAGCACGAAGTGCGCCTTGCAGCCCCCTATTCTAAATCAATATGTAATACAGCATCCTTCTGGCACTGCAATGAAACATCCTGGGGCACTGCAACGGAACCCACCCTGGAGCACGAGGTGCGCGTTGCCGCACCCCGAATGCCATAAGGTGATGCTCCAGTGCATCCTCCTGACATCGCCAAAATGCACCATGCCTATAAGGGAGGCAAGTTCGGCAGCAGGCCGCTGTCCAGCAAACTTGCGCAAACCACATGAGCGCAAAAATAAACTGATCAGTTGGGTCGCCACTGATCAGTTGAATGTTGGCGCGGGTCAACTTCCTGGCGTCGTTCCGGCACCCCAACATCCTGCGAACAGCTGAACAACAGATAACTGATCAGTTCCATTACTGCCGCAGGTCAACATCCTGGCGTCGATTCGGCACCCCAACATCGTGCTGTTCATGGGCGTGTGCCTGGAACCGCCATGCCTCGTCACCGAGTTCTGCGCCCGCGGCTCGCTGCACGATGTACTGCGCAAGGTGGGTTCTGAAACATCCTGCCTTATGAAGAATGACAGCAGTAATAGTATGCTCCTGCTTTTGGCGGCTGCAGCCTGATGCAGTCGCTGCCTTCGATTTTTGAACGGGCAGCGCCCGATACCACCGCCTGTGGACTGATATGTCGCTGAATTGCACAGGTGGCGGCGGCGCCCCGCGCAATGGGACACCACCTGGACTGGCCGCGCCGACTGGGCATGGCGCTGGACGCCGCCAAGGTGCGGGACCAATTTTGGGCAGCATGAACTGTAGTGTACCACTCCAAAACAGCATGGTTGCAGCCATGGTGCTTGCACAAGCTCCTGCGCCTGCCTGCCAGCGTTTGCGTATTGCATACACACATCACATGCTGTCTCGATTGCGAGATGACGCAGCATCTGGCTGCTTCTACGATCCATGGTGGCCACCTCTGTCATTCTCGAGCCTAGCCCGGCCTGACGCTGCCGCCGTCACCGCTACAGGGCCTGCTGCAGCTGCACTCGCACCGGCCGACCATCCTGCACCGAGACCTCAAGTCGCCCAACCTGCTCGTGGACAAGCACTGGCGCGTCAAGGTGCGGCAGCGCAGTGATGACACCCTGACGCGTCAACAAGTGTGAAATCGTTGCACCGCATGACGTAACGCATCTGGACACACCTCGCAAACTGCCTGTGACGTCTGGATTGCTGCCTCAACCACCATAAGCGCCAGTTGGCGCAATGTCAGATGTTAGATCTCTAGGAGTGCAGGTCGTGGTTGGGGCTTCGCCCAGAGCAGGCTCATTTCATATTGACACCCACTTATGATGCCGCAGGTGGGCGACTTCAACCAGTCGCGCATGGCGGAGCGCGCCCGACACTTTTTTCTCAAGTAGAAACTGTGGAACATGTTTCACATTTGTAACTGTAACACGATGTTATTCATTTGCAGGTGGGCGACTTCAACCTGTCGCGCATGGCGGACAGCGTTGCCATAAATTCCACCATGTCCGCCAACAACCCACGCTGGCTGGCGCCCGAGGTCATCACTCACCAGGTACCCGCCATTTTTTCTCCGTTGCGCCTATGTTACCTGCCCCTTCCCCCCAGATAGCCTGCGCCGTCATCATCACTCCTCGCCCCCTGCTGGACATGTCCGA
>JAABUM010001006.1_pt1 | contig 44691 bp, 41 predicted proteins | sample 5559161 | NCBI WGS metagenome assembly JAABUM01 (sample SAMN10711868, study PRJNA513369) | rock metagenome | isolation source: Antarctica rocks | place: Antarctica: Victoria Land, Siegfried Peak nord
CGGCTCGCGCGGGCAGCAGCGGCTGGCGGTGCTGGCGCTGAAGCTGGCGGAGATCGACCTGATCCGCGACGAGAGCAGCGAGACACCGCTCCTGCTCCTCGACGACGCCGCCTCGGAACTCGACCCCGCGCACCGCCGTTTCGTCACCGAGACGGTCGAGCGCGACCAGATCCAGACGTTCCTCACCGCGACCGATCTCGGCAATTACCCCGCCGGGCTGTTGCCAGACCTCGCGCGCGTGGAAGTCTGCGCCGGCACGCTTAACGTCGCCGACGCGTGTTGAGCAATTTCTGCCTGTGTGGTCTGAACCAGGCCCCTTGCGCGTTAGAACCTGTAGATAGTCCGCGCGATGAGCCGCCGCCGATCGCAGCGCCGGGTCGAGCGCGAAGGAGCGATGACGATGCGAACGATCCAGCGCGCGCTTGGCGCGCTCGTGTTGCTTGGCGCGCTCGGCTGGTTTCCGGCGCAGGCCAGGGCGGCGACGGCCCCGGCGGTGAGCCTCGCGCCGCAGGCGGGCGCACCCGGCACGGCGTTCGCGGCGTTGGGCCTCGGTTTCACCCCGCGGTCATTGCAGTCCGTGGTGATCACCCGTGCGGGCGCGACGATCGCGGTTCTCTCGGCGCAGGCGGACAGCACCGGGCGGGTGGCGTTGACCCTCGATAGCACCGCCTATGAGCCCGATGCGGGCTACGCCGTCACCATCGGTGGCGCGTCCGCCGCCAGCGCCCCCTTCGCGGTCACGACCGGCCAGACGGAGCGGTGCTTCGTCGCCGAGACCGGCTTCTGTGTGCGCGGGCGCTTCCAGGCGTATTGGGAGGTGCACGGCGGCCTCGCGCTCAACGGGTACCCGATCAGCGCCGAGTTCAACGAAGTCCTGGAGACGGGTCGCCCCTACACGGTGCAATACTTCGAGCGTACCCGCCTCGAATATCATCCCGAGGTGCGCGACGTCGCCGCACAGGTGTTGGTGGGGCAATTCGGCCGCCGTATTCATCCCGCCGATCCGAACGCCACGCCCGACGCGACGCAGATCTGGTTCCCGCAGACCGGGCACAACGTCCCCACCGATTTCTATCGCTACTGGTCGGATCAGGGGGGGCTGGCGCAGTTCGGCCTGCCGCTGACCGAGCCGTACATGCAGCGCCTGGAGGATGGCAAGACCTATCAGGTGCAGTATTTCGAGCGGGCGCGCTTCGAATGGCACCCGGAGAATCCCGCACCTTACGCGATCCTGCTCGGACAATTCGGGCGGCTGATGCTCTCGGAGGCGCAACGGTGAGCGGGGCGGGCCGCAGCGCCCGCCCCGCTCGGTCGTGCCGTCGTCGCGGTCGTGGTTCAGCGTCCGGCGTAGGTGACCCGATAGATCACGCCCAGCGCGTCATCGGAGACGTAGAGCGCGCCGTCCGGCCCGATGCTCACATCGACCGGGCGCCCCCACGATGAACCAGCGCTCGTCGAGAGCCAGCCGGTGAGGAAATCCTCGACCTGTCCGGTCGGCTGCCCGTTCGCGAAACGGATGCGAGCGATCTTATAGCCGGTCTTCTCGCTGCGATTCCAGGAGCCGTGGAACGCGACGAAGAGATCGCCGCTATACCCGGCGGGGAGCATACCGCCGCTGGCGAAGGTGAGGCCGAGCGGCGCGGAGTGGGCCTGCATCTCCACGGCGGGCCTGGTCACCCCCGCGCAGTTCCCCAATTTGCCGAACTCCGGGTCCACGATCGTGCCGTTGTGGCAATAGGGCCAGCCGTAGTCGTTGCCATCGCCGATGCGGTTGATCGTTTCCGGGGGGATGTTGTCGCCCAGGCCATCGCGGCCATTATTGCTGGCGTAGAGATTGGCGGTGCCCGGCTGCCAGGCGAGGCCAACCGCGTTGCGGAGGCCGCGCGCGTAGAGGCGTCCGCCACTGCCATCGGCGTTGTACTGCCAGATCGCCGCACGGAGCGGACTCGTCTCCTTGCAGACGTTACAACTCGACCCGACCGCCAGGTAGAGCTTGTTGTCCTGCCCGAAGACGATCGTGCGCGTAGCGTGTCCACCGGTCGGGATGTTGTCGACGATCGTCTCCGGGTTGCCCTGCGCCGCCGCACCCCCCTGCCAGCGGTAGCGGATCACCTGGGTGCTCCCCGCGATGTAGAGATAGCCATCGTGGAAGGCGAGGCCGTGCGGGTTGTTGAGCCCGTCGGCGAAGACGGTGCGACCGTCGGCGACCCCGTCGCCGTTCGTATCGGTCAGGATCGTGACGCGCCCCTTGCTCCCCTGCTCGCTGACGACCAGCGCCCCCTCGGGGCTCCAGGTCAGCAGGCGCGCGGCCCCCAGGCCACCCTGGAAGATGCCGACCTGGAAGCCGACCGGGAGATTCAGGGTGCGTTCCTGGCTCGACTCGGCCTGCCCCTGTTTCGCCGGGACTTTGAGCGTCTGCGGCTGGAGCGGCCCGGTCGGCGCGCTGGCGGCGGGCGAGGCCGCGGCGGTCGGGGTGCCGGTCGCGCCGGTGTTGGTGGTGCGTGTCGTGGTGGCCACGCTCATCCCGCCGCCCGGTGTGGCGACCGCGGTGCCGGTCGGCGCGGTGGTGGCTGGCGCGGTGGTCGCGGTGCTCTCGGCGATCGGAGCGCCACCGGATGCGGCGGGGTCGCTGGTGGTCGTGCCGCCGCCGCCCGCCGCCAGTAGCGCAACGAGGAGCAGGGTGGCGGGCCAGCGGCGGGCTGAGCGGGACGGCGCAATGCTGTGGGGACGAGACTCGGGCATACGTTCCACTCCCATATTCGCTGTTGTTTATTGTGGTCATTGGGACGCAATGCCTGGTTGTGCGGGCTGCGGGCGCACGTCCCATGCCATGCGCCCGCCCGCGCGATCGGGTGGTGTATACTAGCGCTCTTCCGGCGCAGGCTGGCAGGATCGGCGATCATCACGGGACGATCGGGACGGGTGCGGGAGATGGCGTGCGGTCGACGCCGCTCCCGCGCGATCGTTCTTGGCAGGGGAGCGAACGATGGGCGAAGGGGCACGCCCCCACCCGATGGCGGGGCGCGAGCAGCCGACCCGCGACGAGGCGCTGCAACTGGCGAGCCTGCATGTCGCGACGCACCCGCTGGTGGCGGTGCGGCTGACGATGTTGCGCGCGCTCGGGACCGATGCGCCGCGCTTCCGGGCCTTGCTCGGCGAGTTGACGACGCTGATCGCGTACGAGGCGTTGGCCGATCTGGCGCTGGCCGACCTGCCGATCGAGACGCCGCTGGAAGCGATGATCGGCTCCAGACTGGCCGAGCCGCTGGCGATCGTGCCGATCATGCGCGCCGGGCTGGCGATGGTGGAGCCGTTGTTGCATCTCCTCCCGGAGGCGCGGGTCTGGCACCTCGGCCTCTACCGCGACGAGGCGACGCTGCGCCCGGTCCCGTATTATAACCGCACGATGCGAAGCGGGCAGGCCGCGCACTGCATCGTGGTCGATCCGATGCTGGCGACCGGCGGCTCGGCGAGCAGCGCGGTCGAGCTGGTTAAGGAGATCGGGGCGGAGCGGATCACCTACATCGGGATCGTCGCGGCCCCCTATGGCGCGCTGCAACTCGCGACGGCGCACCCCGACGTGGCGATTTACGTCGGGGCGCTCGATCGGGAACTGAACGAGCAGGGCTACATCTGCCCCGGACTCGGCGACGCCGGCGACCGCGTCTTTCACACGAGCGACTGAGAGGCACGAGCGACCGAGCGGCGCTGATGGTGCCGCCGCGATGGCGTTGGCACGATCTCGGTCGAGCAGGCTTATGTGCGGCCGGGGGCCGCGCCTGATGATACGAATGGTGCGGGGAGAGCGACGATGACGATGGTGGGTACACTTCTCGGGCGCAACTTCATCGCCGACGACGATTTCAGCAGCGAGGAGTTGCGGCGCGTCCTCGATCGGGCGGCGGTGTTGAAGGAGGAGCGGCGGCGCGGCATCCTGCACGATGCGCTGCTGCGCGGCAAGACGGTGGCGTTGATCTTCGAGAAGGTGTCCCTCCGCACGCGCGTCTCGTTCGAGGCCGGGGTGGCCCAGCTCGGCGGCCATGCGCTCTTCCTCTCGACGCGCGATCTGCAACTCGGTCGCGGCGAGACGGTCGAAGACACCAGCAACGTCCTCGCCCGCTATGTCGATGCGATCATGGCGCGGGTGATGCAGCACGAGACGTTGCAGCAACTCCAGGTCGGCGGGTTGCCGGTGATCAACGGCCTCTCCGATCTGCTGCACCCCTGCCAGGCCCTCTGCGACATGATGACGATCCGCGAGAAATTCGGCGATTGGCACGGTCACACGCTCGCCTTCGTCGGTGGCGCGAACAACATGTCGAACTCGCTGATGCTCTCCGGCGCGCTGCTCGGGCTGAACGTCCGCGTTGTTTGCCCGCCGACACGGATGCCGAACGCCGAGATCCTGGCGCGGGCGCAGCGCCACGCCACCGCGAGCGGCGCGACGGTGGAGGTAATCCACGATACCTATCTGGGGGTGCGCGGCGCCGACATCATCTATACCGATGTCTGGCGCAACATGGGCGACCCGGAGACGATGCCGGTCGATGATCTGGAGCCGTACCGCGTCACCGAGGGGCTGATGGACGGCACGCTGCCCGAAGCGGTCTTCATGCACTGCTTGCCGGTGCTGCGCGGCCAGGAGGTGACCGCCGAGGTCGTGGACGGCCCGCAGTCGATCATCTTCGACCAGACCGAGAATCGGCTCCACGTCCAGAAGGCGCTGCTGGTGGAGCAACTGGTCGGCTGAGCGCGGCTGATGGCACGGAGGTGACAAAAGCGGCGGGGCTATTCAGCCACCGCCGCCTTCATGTTGCCCGGATCGTGTCACCATCGTGGCCCGCCGCGATCAGTCGCGCCCGCCGCTCGCCGAGCCTTTGCGGCGCGCGAAGAGGCCCGCGAAGTCGCCGTTGAATTCGTCGAGGAAGTCGTGCAGATCGAGGAGATCATCGACCGTGACCGGATTGTAGGGTACGATCCGCGCGCGCTCCTCGGTAGAGAACTCGGCGCGCGAGGCGCGAGGTGCGTGGCGCTCCTCCACCCCATGCCCCTCCACCACGGCGGTGATGAAGCCCTGGTGCTGGCAGCCGACGCACCGCACCGAGATCATCCAGAGGTGCTCGCGGTGGCCGATGACCGCGAAATCGGTGACGGCGTAGGCGCGCTGGCAGACCCCGCAACGCGGGACCGCCGCCAGGATCAGGCGCTTGATCCGCTCCTCGCGTGCCGTCTCGCCGCGCGTCGGTTCCGGTTCCCGTCCGAACTCCATCCCTCAGTCCTGCCCCCTGATACGCCGCCACGCCGCTCATGCGGCGTGGCGATGCTGCTCAGTCCTTGTCCTTCTTGCCCAGATCGTCGATGTCCAGGCTGTTGATGAAGTCGCGGAAGACGGAGAGCCGCTCCTCGCCCGCCGCCGGGGTCTTCGGCGACTCGTCGCCGCCGGTTTCCTTCGATGGCTCGTCCTCTTCGTCCTCGCTGTTGGCCCCGAGTTCGACCCCCGCTTCGTCCATCACGCTCTCGGCGACGAGGATCGGCACCTTGGCGCGTACGCCGAGGGCGATGGCATCGCTCGGTCGTGCATCGATGATGACGACACGCCCGCCGATCTCGACCACCAGTTGTGCGTAGAAAACGGCATCGCGCAACTCGGTGACTTCGATCCGGTTGAGGCGACCGCCGAGATCGGTGATGACCGCCTTCAGGAGATCGTAGGGGAGGGGGCGCTTGGAATGGACCCCCTGGAGTTCCATCGCGATCGCCTCGGCCTCGAACGGGCCGATCCAGATCGGCAGGTGGCGCTCGCCGCTGACCTCGCGGAGGAAGACCACCCGGTGCTGATTGACCATACTGACGCGAATACTATCGACTACCGCTTCGATCATCGTCGCCCGTCCTCTGTGTGCTGAGCCTATTGCGCCTGCTCGCAAGGGAGACGCCAGGAGGCCAACCGGTATCGCGTTACTTGCCTGGGGCGGGGGAACGACGAGGCTGCATACCCCAGGTCATTTTACCCCTCGCGCCGGGGTGGGTGCAATCGGGTTAAGGCTGCGCCGCCGCGCCGGTATAGCGCTCGTGCGGGATGACGCCGAATCCTTCCGGCGGCCAATAGGAGACGATCGCTTTGCCGATCACATTATCGAGCGGTACCTGCCCGAAGACGTGCGAATCGCTGCTGTTGTTGCGGTTATCGCCGAAGACGAAGATCGATCCCGCCGGTACGGTGAACTCGCCCCCGGTGAGTGGATAGGTGTAGTGCGGCGGGGCGGAGATGTAGTTCTCGTCGATCGCCGTGCCGTTGACCCACACTTTGTTGTCATGCACCGCGATCCGGTCGCTCGGCAGGCCGATCACGCGCTTCACGTAGGGCTTGTCGGAGCGGAGGGGCGGGTCGAAGACGATGATGTCCCCGCGCTGTGGCGGGTGGAAGAGGTAGACCTCATCCTTCCCCTGCCGATCCTGGCCGGGGAGGACGTTGCGGACGGCATTGAGATCGAAGTGGAAGTAGACGGCCTTGTTGACGAGGAGGTACTGACCGTTGGCGAGGCTGGGGGACATGCTCTCGCCATCGACGCGGAAGTTGACGACGAGGGTCCGCACGGCCACGAAGATCACCAGCGTCAGCAAAACTGTCTCGATCAACTCGCGCGCGAAGGTAAAGGCGCGTCGTCCGCCCGCTGGTTCGGACGCATCGAGCGGTGCGCCCGTCGTCGGCACGTCGCCGACGACCGCCGGGGTCGGCTCGGTCGGATTCAACCGGGCCGTCTCCCGCTGATCGTGGACCATTTTTCCTCCTCACCCTGCGTGGGCAACATCTGAATGAGTATAACACGCGATCCATAGCCCCGGTTTCGTCGTCCTGCGGGCGTGCGCTCCCAGCACGTGTACCCCGGTCGCTCAGGCGCGATCGGGACCAATGGCCTATCCGGGAGCGCTGTCCGTCAGCCCGACCGACCCATATAATCGTAGGGTGTAGCCAGCAGGAGTGCGTGTAACTGTCGCTGCCGTTATCCGACCGTCGATCGAGTCATGCGCGTGAGCGAGGAGGCCGCCCTGATTCTCAGAAAACGGGTCAGCGGCAACGCCGCCCCCGAGGGACCGTCAGCGGCGCAACGCGGCTCCGTCAGCTCCTCCGATGGCGGGGGGCGCGGCTCCCGGCGGCAGATGCCGATCCCCGCCGGGACGATCCTCCAGGGGCGGTATCGGGTCACCTCCGCGCTCGGTGCGGGCGGGATGAGCACGGTCTATAAGGCGCTCGACCTCCGCTTCGCCAACGTCGAGCGCGTCTGCGCCGTCAAGGAGATGTTCGACGGTGGCGGCGATGAGTCGCTGCGGCAGCAGCGCGCCGCGAACTTCGAGCGCGAGGCGGGGCTGCTGGCGGTCCTCTCCAACCCCCTGATCCCCAAGATTTTCGACTACTTCACCGAGGGCGGCAATTATTATCTCGTCCAGGAGTTCATCCCCGGCCAGGACCTGGAATCGCTGATCGAGCAGACGGGCGATGGCTTCCTGGAGACGGAATTGCTCGACTGGGGCCTGGCCCTCTGCGATGTGCTGAGCTATCTCCACGGCCAGTCGCCCGACCCGATCATCTTCCGCGACCTCAAGCCCTCCAATATCATGATCCGCGAGGATCGCTCCCTGATGCTGATCGACTTCGGGATCGCGCGCGGCTTCCAGAATCAGCAACGCGGGACGATGATCGGCACGGAGGGCTATGCCCCGCCGGAGCAATATCGCGGCGTGGCCGACGCCCGCACCGATCTCTACGCCCTCGGCGCGACCCTGCACCACCTGGCGACGCGGGTCGATCCGCGCTTCGAGACGCCGTTCACCTTCGACCAACGCCCGCCGCGCACCTTCAACGCCCGGATCAGCCCGCAGATGGAAGAGGTGATCCTGCGCGGCGTGGCCTACGCCCCGCGCGACCGCTATGCCTCGGCGGCGGAGTTCAAGGCGGCGCTGTTGCGCTGCCGGGCGGCGACCCGCCGCCTCCCCGCCGGATCGCCCGCGCCCGGTGCCGCGCCCGCCACGCCCGATGCGCCGCGCCCGCGTCGCGCGGCGATCCTGCCGACCGCCACCGAGATCCTCACCGCTGTCGCCGCACCCGCCCCGATCACGTCGCGTCCCACGGTCGCGCCGACCGAGCGCTTCGTCTGGTCGGCGACGACCGGCGACGAGGTGCGGAACGCCGGGATCGTCGCCAACGACCACTTCATCGTCGGCTCGTATGACGCGCGCCTCTACGCTTTCGACGTGCGGAGCGGCGGGACCACCTGGCAGTTTTCGGCGGGACGGGGCATCTGCTCCGCGCCGGGTGTCTGGCGCGATACGGTGATCGTCGGCAGCGAGGACGGTGCTGTCTACGGCCTGTCCCTGGATAGCGGGCGCATGAAGTGGCGCTATAAGACGAACATGCCGGTACGTTCCTCCGCGCGGGCCGATGAGGGGGCGGGCGGGGTGCTGATCGGCTCCGACGATGGCTACATCTACAAGCTCGATCCGGCGACCGGCGCGCTCCTCTGGCGCTATCGCACCTACGGCCCGGTGCGCTCCTCGGCGGCGCGGCACGAGAATGTGGCGATCATCGGCTCGGACGATGGCTTCCTCTACGCGCTGGCGCACGACTCCGGTCGGCAGCTCTGGCGCTTCGCCACCGGACGCCCGATCCTCGCCTCCCCGACGATCGTCGCTGGCGTGGTGATCTGCGGCTCGCTCGATGGCTCGATCTACGGCCTCGGCCTCGGTCACGGCGAGTTCCGCTGGCGGCACGAGACCGGCGCGCCGGTCGTGGCAACCGCCGCGACGCGCGACGGGCGCGCGTACATCGGCTCGTCGGCGGGGCGCTTCTACGCGCTCGATGTGGCGACGGGGGAGCGTATCTGGGAGGTGCCGCACGGCGGTCGCGTGACCTCGTCGGCGGTCGTGACCGAGCACTGCGTCTACTATGGCGCGCTCGATGGCGCGGTCTACTGCCTCGACCGGGCGACCGGTGAGGTGATCTGGTCGCATAACCTTGGCAAGCCGATCCCCGCCTCGCCGGTTCTGTCCGGCGATGTGCTGCTGATCGGCTGCACCGATGGCAAAGTGTACGCCCTCGCTACCGGCGAGCATCTCCCGAGCGTGGCGCTCGACGACGAAGTGTGATCGTGCCCCGTGGGGGCCAGAGAGTGAGGAACGCCGTGGCGATTCAGGTGGTATTGCACTTGCACAACGAAGACCCGTTCATGGGCGACATGGACGCGCTGCCCGACCCGACGCACAGCTATATCCGCATCACCAACCCGCGCAAGCGCGATGGCAAGCAACTGAATACGCTGACGAACGGGGCGACCTCGTTCCTCTACCCCTGGACGCGGATCACCTTCCTGGAGATCCTGGATGATATCGAGTCGAGCGCCCCGACCGAGACGCTGATGAGCTTTTTCCGCGAGGGGGGCGGGCGGCACTGAGCCGCGCCGCTCAGTCCTTGCGCGCGCGCCGACCGCGCGCGGCGCGGCGTTCCGGCAAGCGCCCGACGATCGTGATCAGCGCCGTGAGCAGCGCGACGATCGCCCAGTCGAGCGGGGGGAGGCCGAGGAATGTCACCGGCGTGCCAGGAGCAGCGTCGGGCGTTGCGCTTGCTGTAGTCCCGACCACGCTCGCGCGCTCGTACCGGTGTGCGACCGAGCGGCACGCTCGCCGCGAGGCCGCTTCCTGTTAGACGACATCTGCCCCGACCCCAGGCCCGCTCCCTGCCGAAAGCGAGGCAGGGGGTGGGCCGTTTCGCGCGCTAGCCACGTTCGTCCAGCCAATCGCGCAGCGCCTCGACCAGCGCCGCCGTGCTGGTGACGATCACGCCGCCGCGCGCCTCGATCCAGTATTCGACCTGGAGGTTGACCACCGCGCCGAGGTTGTCCCCGGCCAACCGGGAGTCGGTGCGGAGGCCGAGCGACGGCTTGCCGAGGCCGTAGGCGAAGCCGATCTCGCTGGCGGTGCCGGAATCGACATCGACGCCATCGAGGACCGCGATGACGAGATCGCAGCGCCGGATCGCCTCCTCGTTCTTCGCGGCGATCCGCGAATTGAGCGCATGGAGGGCGGCCCGGCGCTGATCGTGCCGGATCAGTCCGTGCGCCTGGGTGAAGGCGGCGGAGAGTTCCGGCCCGCCAAAATCCCAGGGGTTCTCCACGATCACCAGCTCGCTCAGCGCCGCCTTGAGTTCGGCCATGAAGGCCGTCGTCGAGGCGGTGAAGCCGAGCGGCGAGGCGAGGTAGGCGCGTGTCTCCCTTGCGGTCATCTCGTCCCCTTGTCGCGGCGCTCAGAAGCCGCGCAGCTTCGTCGGCGTGATCCGAATCACCGCAGAATACTCCGCCGTCATCTGTCCTGTGCTCATACCGAGATTCTTGATGCCCGCGGCATATTTGCTGAGGTAAGCATCCGAGACGGCATCCGTCGCCGACTCGTCCGCGACCTTCGCCTGACCCGTAAGGACAACAACATTATCACCCCCTGGGTCGGTGTTGAAGTGCAATGCGACCTGCCCGGCGCGCCGAATATTAGCGATCTTCGGTGCGTCGGGCTTGCTAAAGATCGTGACGGTATCATCTTCCCAGAGGAACCACACCGGGCTTGGCTGCGGCATACCGTCGCGGCCGACCGTGGTCAACCAGATGATCTCGTCCTGTTGCAGGCGCGCGGCGGCGCGTTGTCCAAACTCGCCTGTGAAGTCCAACATGGTGTTCCCCTCCTCTGCTCTTCTCCTGGTTTTCCGTGATCGGAATCATACCGCACGGTAGCGTGGATTGGCGTAGTTGGCGTTCCGCTCGTATGCTGATGCGCGCACGAGGATACGTCGTGAGAAGAGTTGGCAGTCGGCAGCGACTATTCGGCATGTGAGAAGTGGGAGGGGTGTGGTGGCGCGGATCGCATTGCTTTTTCCGGGGCAGGGGGCGCAGAAGGTCGGGATGGGGCGCGACTTCGCGGAGCGCTATCCGGCCCTGCTCGAGCGCTATTTCCGCCCGGCGGACGAGATTCTCGGCTTCGGGCTGACCGACCTCTGTTTCAACGGGCCGGACGATCAGCTGGTGGAGACGCAGAACACGCAGCCGGCGATCTTTCTGGTCAGCATGGCCGTCCTCGATGTGCTGCGCGCCGAGGGGATCGTGCCCGAGGCGGTGGCAGGACATAGCCTTGGGGAGTATTCGGCGCTCGTCTGTGCCGGGGTTCTCCGTTTCGAGGATGCGCTACGGCTGGTACGGCGACGCGGCGAGCTGATGGCCGGGGTGAATGCGCGCACGCCGGGCGCGATGGCGGCCATCATGGGCCTCGCCCCGGAGCAGGTGGACGAGATCTGTCGGGCAACCCGCGAGGCGGGCGTGGGGGTCGTGGAGCCCGCGAATTACAACACCCCCGAGCAGACGGTGATCTCCGGCGAGCGCGCGGCGGTCGAGCAGGCGTCGGTGGCGGCGAAGGAGGCGGGGGCGGGGCGGGTCATCCCGTTACAGGTCGGCGCGCCCTTCCATTGCAGCCTGATGTCCGAGATGGCCGACGAGTTCGCGGCGGAACTCGATCGCTACGAGTTCCGCGATCCGCAGATACCGGTCGTTGCCAACGTCACCGGTGCCTGGGTCCGCACCGCCGCCGAGGTGAAGGAGGCGTTGCGGCGTCAGGTGGCCGGCTCGGTGCGCTGGGTCGATTCGATGCGGCTGCTGGCTGACGCCGGTTGCGACACCTTCATCGAGTCCGGGCCGGGCCGCGCGCTCACCGGCATGAGCCTGAAGATCAACCCGTCTCTCGCCGCCTACGGTGCCGAGGACAGCCGCCGTTTGGAGGCGACCCTGGCGAAGCTGCGGGGCGAGTAGGGGCAGGCAACGATCATCGCGGAGATGCAGAGACGCAGAGAACGAGAGGGAGGACAAGAGAAAGGGTGGAACAGGACGCACAGAGACACAGAGGGGGAGCGGGAGGAAGGAACGATGTGGGTGATGGCACCGCTGCGGGCTGAGTGGCTGTTGGTAAATTGATAGCCCCAGCAACGCCCACCCTATTCTCATTCTCCCGTCTATTCTCTGCGTCTCTGCGTCTCTACGGTGATCCGTCCTCTTGTCACTTCCGCGTCCCGAAGCGGACGCCGATGCCGTCCGGGTCCACGATCGTGAAGTTCAGCAGGCCGTAGCCGCGATCGGCGAGCGGCGCGAGGATGCGCGCACCAGAAGCCTGGGCTCGCGCCCAATGCGTCTCCACATCCGGGACCATCACGCGGATGCTGAACGGCGGCTGTGCCGGTGCGGGTGGGAGATCGGCGCGCTGATCGAGGAAGAGGAGGTGCCCCTCCCAACGCAGACTGACGAAGTCGCCCTTATCGCCTTCGAGCGCGAAGCCGAACGCCTCGTAGAAGGCGCGCGACCGGGCGATGTCGCGGACGAAGATCTCGGTCACGAGTTGCGAGGTCGCCTCGACGTAGCGTTCCATGCCGTTCACCTTTCCATACTGCTGCACCCTTGTATACCTGCAAACAGTGTATGGCACAGGTGCGTGCTGGGCATAGCGGCGAACCGACAGGGACGCCCCTGGCTGAAGGCACCAGGGGCGTTGGGATCAGGCGCTCCGCTGGTGATTGGTGCCGGCAAAGCGTATACGAGAACGATGTCCACTTTGGATGGCGCGGTGTTTGCGATGGCGTGGCGTCTGTGGGTGGAAACGTAGGCCGAGCGGCGTGCCGCGCCTATGCTGACGCAACATCCAGGCGCTGAAGTGCCCCGGAGGGCAGCCACGTATGGCCCCCCCGTCGGCGCTTCAATCCAGGGCAGATTAGCTGGTGGGCCCGGTGTTTACGAGCAAACCTTTACTCGTCTACTGGCCTACTTCGCCCATTCGCCCGCGCCGTGTTACACCGCCCATTTCGTCCCGCAACGTGAGCGTGTAGAGGCCGGGGCCGTGCTGCGCCAAGAAGGCAGCGGCGGCGGTGTCGTCGGCGGGGGTCAGCAGGGTCAGCCAGCAGGAGCCGAGCGCGAAGCGTTGCGCCAGCCCCGCCTCCTCCATGTCCACCGGATCGAGGGCCACCGGGGCGCAACCGAGCTGTGCCGCGTAGCGCGCGCTCGCCGCGCAGAGGTCGGCCACCACGACCATCAGCCCCGCCACGACCGCCCAGCCGCCAACGGCCTTCGGCCCTCGCAGCAGCAACTCGCGTCGGCCATCCGCGCCGACGCTCAACCAGAGTTCATCGAGGAGCGCGGGTGGCAGGAGCGCGCCGCCGAACAGGGCCGCCACATCGCCTGTGAGCGACGAGATGGACGACAGCGCAGCGTTGCGGGTATGTGCATGGGCGGAGCGACGGTGGAGCACAGCAGACCTCGCGCTTCGGATCGATTGTTCTTTACTAAAATAATCCAGAAAGTAAAGATTGGGGAAAGTGTACGTCTCGGCGCGGTTTTTGTCAAAGGGTGGGCGAGGGAATGAGGCGGGCGGCGAGTTACAGATACTCGCCGCCCGCCCCTTGTCTGTACTCGATGCGCCGCTGCGAACTGTGCCGCTCGGCAGGGTTACGCGCCGCCGACCGCGATGGCGAGGGCGCGGTCGAGGTCGGCCTGGATGTCGCTCAGCGCCTCGATCCCGACCGAGAGGCGGATAAAGTCGTCGGTCACGCCGGACGCGATGCGCGCCTCGGGGGCGAGCTGGGCGTGCGTGGTGCTGGCCGGGTGGATGATCAACGACTTGGCGTCGCCGATGTTCGCCAGCAGGGAGAAGAGTTCGACGTTGTCGATCAGCCGCTTGCCCGCCGCCAGCCCGCCGCGCACCCCGAAGCCGATGATCGCGCCGAAGCCGCCCTCGTGGTAGCGCGCTGCGAGGGCGTGGGTCGGGTGACTCGGCAGGCCGGGGTAATTGACCCAGGAGACCGCCGGGTGCCCTTCCAGGAAGTGGGCGATCGCCAGCGCGTTCTGGCTGTGACGCTCCATCCGCAGCGCCAGCGTCTCCACCCCTTGCAGGAGGAGGAAGGAATTGAACGGGGAGATCGCCGGGCCGAGATCGCGCAGGAGCTGGATCCGCGCCTTGGTGATGTACGCCGCCGCCCCGAGCGCCTCCGCGTACTTCAGGCCGTGATACGAGGGGTCCGGCTCGGTGAAGGCCGGGAATTTGCCGTTGGCCCAGTCGAACTTGCCGCCATCGACGATGATCCCGCCGATACTGGTGCCGTGTCCGCCGATGAACTTGGTGGCGGAGTGGACCACGATGTCCGCGCCGTGTTCGAGCGGGCGGACCAGCGCCGGGCTCGGCATCGTGTTGTCGATGATCAGCGGCAGTCCGGCCTCGTGGGCGATCGCCGCGACCGCCGCGATGTCCAGCGTGTCGAGCTTAGGGTTACCGACCGTCTCAGCGTAGATCGCGCGGGTACGCTCGCCGATCGCGCGCCGGAAGTTTTCCGGGTCGCTCGGATCGACGAAGCGGACCGCGATCCCGAGGCGTGGCAGGGTGTGGGCGAAGAGGTTGTAGGTGCCGCCGTAGAGGCTGGTGGAGGAAAGCAGTTCATCCCCGACCGAGAGGATGTTGAGGATCGCCAGCGCCTCCGCCGCCTGCCCGGAGGCGACCGCCAGCCCGCCGATCCCCCCTTCGAGTTGCGACACGCGCTGCTCGAAGACATCGGTGGTCGGGTTCATGATCCGGGTGTAGATGTTGCCCGGCTCGGCGAGATCGAAGAGGTTGGCCGCGTGCTCGGCGTTGTCGAAGAGGTACGAGGTCGTCTGGTAGATCGGCACCGCGCGGGACTTCGTGGTCGGATCGACCGATTGCCCGGCGTGCAAGGCCAGCGTCGCGAAGCCGGGTCGTGCTGTCGTGGTCATCGTGCTCCTCCTGCGCCCGTTTCTGGGCCGACTTCAAACCGGAGCGCGGCGCGACGTACCCCACATACGTCGTCTCCGGCACCGTACTGCGGCGATGCTGTTGCGTGCGCGCTCATCGGGTGACGACCGCGCACCGGCTACAGGCCGAGGGCCGCCTTGCCGATCATCGTCAGCGCGACATCGTCTGCGGGCGGGTGACCGATCCCCGCGCGCACATCGCGGAAGTAGCGTTCGAGCGGCTGCGAGCGCGAGAGCCCGGCGGAGCCGGTGACGCGCAGCGCCAGATCGGTGACCTTGATCGCGTTGTTCGTCGTCAGGTATTTCCCCGCCGCCAGACGCCAGGCGAGCGCCTCGTGCCCTGCCGGGTGGGCCTCCCACGCTTCCAGCGAGCCGAAGTAGATCGCGCCCGCCTGCATGATCAGCAGCTCGATCTCCGCGACGCGGTGCTGGATCGTCGGCAACTCCGCGATCGGGCCGGGGAGTCCGGTCGGCTTGCGGGTGCGGGCGTAGTCGACCGCGTAGTCGCGCGCCGCGATGCCGATGCCGTGATAGACCGCGCCGATCACGTTGGGCCAGCCGCGCGGATCGCCGCCGCGCGCCGCGTCATCGCCTGGCAGCAGCGCGTCCTCGCCGACGAGCACCCCTTCGAGCACCACATCGTGGCTCCCGGAGGCGCGCATCCCCAGGTTGTCCCAGGTCTCCTCGATCCGGATCCCCTTGGAGGCCATCGGCACCAGGAAGTTGGCGCGGCGCGGCTCCGACCCTTCGGTGTGGATCGCGGTCGAGATGATCGCGTAGCGCAGCGCGGGCGCGAGGCTCGTCCAGCTCTTGTGCCCGTCGATCTGCCAGCCACCGTCCACCCTGGTCGCGGTGGTGGCCGGGAGGCCGCCGCGATTGGGGCTGCCGAGGGCCGGTTCGCTCGCCGCCGCATTGATCAGCGCGCCGGTCTCCACGACCTCGCGGCAGAGGCGTGCGAACAGTTCATCCGGCCAGGAGCGTAGCTCGGCCAGCCGCCCGACGAGGTGGAGATGCATCGTCGAGCTGAGGGCGACCGAGCCATCGCCGCGCGCCAGGCGCGACTGGGCCAGGGCGAGTTCCAGCGGGGTCGCCCCGCGCCCGCCGTATTCCTCCGGCACGGTCAGGGCGAGGTAGCCCGATTCGTGCAGCAGTTGGAAGGCTTCGTGGGGGAACGTCCCGGCGCGGTCGTGTTCGGGTGCCCGGACGGCGATCTGCTTGGCCAGCCGGTCGGCCAGCGCCATGAATTCCGCCTGGCGCGGGGTTTTCGGATAGTCCATCGGGGGGGCTGCTCCTCTCTCTGCTAACATGATCGGTGATCCCCAAGCCCCCGGTTGGGGGTGACCACGTCAGTGTAACGCACCAGTCGGGACGGTACATCGCACCGCCCCGACCGGCGCGGGCGTCAGTGCTTGGCGAGGTAGATCGTCTCGAGACTCGGCGCGTAGGCGATCCGCTGGGTCAGCCCCTTGACCCAGGGCCGGGCCGCGATGATCGTCTGCTGGTCGAAGAGGGGGTCGAGCGGGAACTCCTGCGCGGCGATCTTCTCGATCTCGAAGTAGAGCGCCTTCTGCGCCGCCGGGTCGGTCGTGATGCGCGCCTGGGCGAGCAGTTGGTCGACCTTGGGATTGTTGTAGCCGCCATTATTGGTGGTGTTCAGCGCCGCCTTGGACGAGAGGAGCCGTCCGAGGATGTAGTTCGGGTCGCCGGTCGCCCAGCAGTTGTTGGCGAGGGTCAGGTCGAAGGTGCCCTGCTTCAGCGTATCGGTCAGTGCGGCCGCCTCCTGCTGCTTCAGCTCGATGTCGAGGCCGAGCGGCTTGAGGGTCGCCTGGAGGTAGGCCGCGATCTGCGGATAGGGGAGCGCCGTGATCCCCTCGCCGGGGGGCGAGAAGGCCAGGGTGACCTTCTGACGGCCACCATTCAGCGCCTCCTTCGCCAGCGCCTGGGCCTTCGGCGGGTCGTAGCCGAGCTGGGCGGCGGGGTCGGTGCTGTAGAAGGTGGTGTTCGGGGCGATCATCATCCCGGTCGCCGGCGTGTGGTAGCCGTAGAGGAGATCCCGCACGAAGGCGTTACGGTCGATCGCGAGGCCGACCGCCTGACGGAGGCGCATGTCCTTGAAGACACCGGTCGCGCCGTTGAAGCCGAGGTTGGTCGAGCAGGCCGAGGCGTGTGCGCTGACGACGAAGTTCGGGTCGTTGCGGAGGTCGCGCGCCTGGGCCGGGAGGACCGCGCCGAGTTCGACCAGGGCGTCCACCTCGCCCGCCTTGAGGGCGGAGAGACGCGAGTTGCCGTCGCTGTAGATCTTGAGGGTGATCTTGGTCAGCGCCGGCTTCTGCCCCCAATAGCTCTCGTTGCGGGTCAGGATGGCGTACTGGTCGCGCTTCCAGTCGGCCAGCTTGTACGGCCCGGTGCCGATCGGCAGGCCGGTGAAGTCGCCGCTCTCGCCGAAGCTCTTGGGCGAGAACATGGCGCTGTAGTGGTTGGCAATGGAGTAGGGGAGGAGTGGGCGCGTCTCCTTGTAGACCAGCTTGAACGAGGCGTCGTCGATCTTCTCGATCCCTTCGGGGTCGCCGTAGATCTCCGAGTAGTTGATGCCGCCGAGGAAGATCGAGGGCCAGCCGCTGACGGTGCGGAAGCGCTTGATGTTCGCGATCGCCGCGTCCGCGTTGAACGGGGTGCCATCGGAGAAGTTGATCCCGGTCTTTAACTGGAAGGTCCAGGTCAGGCCGTCGGGGCTGAGGGTCCACTTCTCCGCGAGGCCGGGCTGCGGGACGAGGTTGTTGTCGTAGCGGATCAGCGGCTCCCAGACCTGGAGATTGGTGTGCGCGTAGAGGAAGTCGTGCTCGCCGTTGACGAGGTTGCGCGAGATCCCGGCCGTTAACTCCTGCGTGTCGGCGCGCTGTTCGGCGGCGGGGCTGCCGGAGGCGGACGCCGCTACGGGCGTCGCCGCGCCGGTCGCGCCGGATGCGCCACCGGCGGCGGGGGCCGACGTGGCCGGGGTGCCGCCGCACGCCGCCAGGAGCAGCACGGCGACGAGGCCGAGCAAGGTGCGCCAGAGGGCGGGCAGGGGGGGGTGCGCGGCTCCGGGGCAGTAATTACTACGCTGCATGGTGTGTTCTTCCCTCCATCCACTACCAGTGGATCGGTCGGTCCATACCGGCGCGATCTGCGCCAGGTCTATCGGCGATGGTCCTCCGCGTGTGTCAGCGACGCCCCACATCGACCAGATCGCGGATCGCGTCGCCGAGCAGGTTGCTGGCGAGCGCCACGATCGTGATGCAGAGGCCGGGGATGATCGCCAGGAGCGGCAGTTCGGCGAAGAAGGGGCGCGCATCGTTCAGCATCACCCCCCAATCGGCGGTCGGCGGCTGCACGCCCATGCCGAGGAAGCTGAGGCTGGAGACCGTCAGCAGGATGCTGCCGAGATCGAGCGTGGCGAGGACGACCACCGTCGGCAGCAGATTCGGCAGGAGATGGCGCACGACGATCCAGGCCGAGGTCGCCCCGGCGCTGCGCGCGGCGTCCACATAAAGTTGCTCGCGCAACCCCAGGATCGAGGCGCGAAATATCCGCGCCTGCCCTACCCAGCCCGCCCCGATCAGGGCGATCAGCAGGCTCTTGGTGCCGGGGCCGAGGATGCCGAGGATCGCCAGGGTCAGCAGCAGGCTCGGCAGGGCCAGCAACACCGTCAGGATGGTCGACAAGAAGAGGTCGAGCCGTCCGCCCGCGTACCCGGCGATCGTGCCGACGACGAGCGCGATCACGATCGTGCCGACCGTCGCGGTGATCGTCAGGAGGAGCGTCGCCCGCCCGCCGTAGAGGAGGCGACTGAGCTGATCGCGCCCCAACTGGTCGGTGCCGAGGAGGTGGTCCGGCCCCGGATTGCCGAGCGCCACGCCCATGTCGATCGTGTCGGGGTCGTACGGGCTCATGATCGGCGCGAGGAGCGCCGCCACGATCAGCACGAGCAGCAACGCGGACGGGACGACAACCGGGCGCAGCCGTCGCCACGGGGTGTGACGCCAGCGACTGGTCCAGGCCAGGTGCCGCATCAGCGGCGCGGCGGGGCGGATCGCTTGTCCGAGGCTCATCGATTCCTCCCCTTGCTCTCCCCGAGGCGGATGCGCGGGTCGAGCAGACCGTAGCTGAGGTCGGTCAGCAGATTGACGATGATGAAGGCGACCCCGGCGAGCAGGACGTAGGCCCCGATTACCGGGAGATCGCGCCCGGAGATCGCGCCGATCAGGGCGCTGCCCATCCCCGGCCAGGAGAAGATCGTCTCGATCACGATCGCCCCGGCCAGCAGTTGCCCGAAGCGCAGCCCCAGCACCGTGACGATCGGCAGGAGCGCGTTCGGCAGGGCGTGGCCGAGCACCAGCGCGTAGTGCCGTAGCCCCTTCGCGCGGGCGGTCCGCACGTAGTCCTGCCGCCAGACCTCGATCATCGCCGCACGGCTGAGCCTCATCAGCCCCGCCGCCGGGCTGCACGAGAGGGCGATGACCGGCAGGATCAGGTAGCGTGCGCCGCCGTAGCCCGCGACCGGCAGGAGTCGCCAGCGCTCTGCGACGATGCTGACGAGCAGCAACGCCAGCCAGAAGGAGGGGATCGCGGCCAGCAATAGGCTGATCCAGCGCCCGATCACATCGAGCCGCGAGTTGACGTTGAGGCCGAAGATGATCCCGAGCCCGATCCCGACGATGCTGGTGACGATGAACGCGGTGATCCCGAGGCGCAGCGTCGGCTCCAGGCGCTCACCGATGATGTCGCGCACCGGGCGCTGCGAGAGGAACGATCTCCCCAGATCGCCGTGCGTCAGGTTGATCAGCCAGCGCCCGTAACGGACGATCAGCGGAGCGTTCAGGCCGAGCTGTTGCCGGTAGGCCGCGATCGCCTCCGTGGTCGGTTCCTGGCCCCCCTGGCGCAACGCCGCCTCCGCCGGGTCGCCGCGCGCGGCGGAGGTGAGCAGAAAGGCGACGAAGGTGAGGAGGAGCAGGGTGGGGACGGCGGTCGCCACCCGCCCCAAGAGATAGCGTCCCATCGAGCCTCCAGGGTATTAGGGGTTGGGTTCGTCGATCGTGGTCTGTGCGCGGGAGCTGCAGCGACGCTTGACCCGGCCAGCGGCAGTGCGACGAATGACGCTTGGCTAGTCTGGTGACCGGAAAGATTTTGGCCCGAGACGGCTGCTCAAGCGCGCGGACAGCCACAGATGCGCGGCCAGCGCCCGTGCGTGGTCTGGGCGGTGGCCGCTGCGGGCCGGGTACGTGTGGGGGTGTACATTGCTCCTCCTGCGCTGGGGGGTAGGGCGGTGCCGAAAGGCACCCTTAGCCCTCCTGGGCGACGAAGGTGCCGGGGGTGCGTCGGAAGTAGACGAGCGGGTTCGTCTCCGCGCCGGTGCCGAGCGAGGCGTTGATGATCTCGCCGACGAAGATGGTGTAGCCCGCGCCGGGGTGCCGCGCGACGACCCGGCACTCCACCCAGGCCAGGGCGTCCGGGAAGAGCGGCAGGCCGGTCTCCCCGGTCTGGACCGGCAGTCCGGCGAAACGATCCTCGTCGAAGGCGCGGTCGATCCCGGCGAAACGGGCGAAGATCGCGCGCTGCTCCTCGCCGAGGATGCTGACGGCGAAGACGCCGCCGCCATCGATCAGATCGTGGGTGCGCGTGGTGGACCCGGCGCTCACCATGACGAGCGGCGGATCGGCGGAAAGGGAGCAGAACGACCCGACGATCATGCCGTGGGTGGCGCCCTCATGGCTGGCGGTGACGATCGCCGCGCCGCTCGGCCAGCGGCGGAAGACTTCGCGGAAGAGGTCGGCGGAGACAGACATCGTGCAACTCCCCTGATCATCTCCGGTGGCGGACCGGATCGATCAATTCTGCTTATTTATGAAGCGGGCCTGCTGCGCGCCTCAAAAAGCCAACAACGTCGCTTAACCAGCGAGCCCCCATCTCTTGAGATGGGGGCTGGTCGACAGACGGGCATCCATGCTGCCTGTCTGGTCGCCTCCTCACATCTTCCAGTGCGTACTGCCGGAGTTAGCACCTGTCCGCCGGGGCGGATGGTTGCTGGGGCTTCAGCGGGCCGGTCCCTCTGCCCCTCTGGATGGGAGTGGTGTGGTGTTGAATTGTACTGTTTATCATAACTAGTACGGTCAACTTTGTCAAGAATACCTCGGGCCATCTGTACGTGAGATCAGCGATGATCGCCGGACTGTCAGCATCCTCCACGGACGGTGCGACCGCCTTCTCCTCTCCCATCGTCTTCCTGCCGCTCGTGAGTTCGGCGTTCGTCCCCACCGACACGATGCCCGGGCCGGTGCGCGCCTTCGCGGAGAACCAACCGGCCACCTCGATCGTCAGCACGATCGGAGCGCTGCTGGCGCGGCAGCCGGTCGGCGGCGAAGTTTGGGGTGCGCTCGCCTGGTGCGTCGGCATCCTCATCGTCGCCTATGCGTTCGCTATGGTCGCCCACCGGCGCAAGATAGCCTGAAACAGCGGTGGACCAGCCGCCCCTGACGGCCAAGACGCCACGCGCAAAGGCAGCATCGTCACCAAGCGCTTCGTCGCCGCCCGCGATGACACCTCCCTGGCGACTATCCCGACGGGGCTGGCACTCCAACAACCATCCGGCACCTCGTGAGATGCCAGCGCCCTGCTATGCGCTCCCCTTCACGCCGTACATGCCAGTCGTCGGAGACGACCGTCGCGCCGCGCACGTTGAATAACGGGGGATCGCGCCCGCGTGTGGTAGGATTTGGCGCTCGCTAACGAAAGAATGTGCGCGGCGTGTGGGTTGGTCGCGACGAAGGGGATGGGGATGGTGGCGGAGCGACGAGGCGTGACGCAAGAGCGGGCCACGGCGAGCGGCGACAGGGCGGTGACGCCCGCGACGAAACCGTGGGTGGCGCAGTATGCCGAGGGGGTGCCCGCCCACCTCGAGTACCCGAATCAGACGATCCCGGAGCTGTTCGCCGAGGCGGTCGCGCGCTACGCCGACAGGCCCGCGCTGGCCTACTTCGGGGCGACGCTGACCTACCGCGATCTCGACCGCCTCGCGGCGCAGTTCGCCAATCGGCTCCTCGCGTTCGGGCTGTGTCGCGGCGACCGGGTGCTGGTGGTCCTGCCCAACGTGCCACAGTTCCTGATCGCGCACTTCGGCATCCTCCGCGCGGGCGGGGTCAGCGCCGCGATCTCGCCGCTGCTGGTGGAGCGCGAGATCGAGCAGTTGGCGCGCGATGCGGGCGCGCGGATCGTCATCGTCCTCGACGCCTTCTATAGCAAGGTCAGCGGGTTGCTGGCGCGCGGCGTGATCGACCGCCTGATCGTCGCCTCGCCCGATGAATTCCTGCCGGTCTATCAGCGGCTCTTCTATCTGTTGAAGGCCGATGGCCCGCACCCGGACGTGCCGGATGCCCCGCAGGAGCGGATCTACCGCTTCCGCCGCCTGTTGCGCGGGGCCTCGACCGTCGCGCCGCATGTGCCGGTGTCGCCGGACGACGTGGCGGCCTTCCAGTACACCGGGGGGACGACCGGGCTGCCGAAGGCGGCGATGTTGACCCACCGCAACCTGATCGCGAACACCCATCAGATCGTCGGGTGGATCCCCGACCTCCGCCACGGCGAGGAGGTGCTCCTGTCCGTGATGCCCTTCTTCCACGCCTATGGCACGACCCTCAGCTTGCACCTGGCGATCCTGATGGGGGCGAAGCAGGCGATTCTGCCGCGCTTCACGGTGCCGGAGGTGCTGGCGACGATTCGCCAGCACGCCCCGACGATCTTCCCCGGTGTCCCGACCATGTACGTGGCCCTTTGCGCGGCGGTCCGCGAGGATCCCAGCAAGGCGGCGGGGATGTCCTCGATCCGCTACTGCATCAGCGGCGCGGCCTCGCTGCCGGTGGAGGTCCGCCAGGAGTTCGAGCGGCTGACGGGGGCGCACCTCGCCGAGGGCTACGGCCTTAGCGAGGCCGCGCCGGTGACGCACATCAATCCGCTCGATGGGCGCACGCGCTCGGGCAAGATCGGCCTGCCGGTCCCCGACGTGGAGATCTGTCTCGCCGATCCGCTGAGTGGCGAGCCCTTCCCCGCGGGCGGGAGTGTCGGCGTCCCCGGCGAGATGCTGATCCGTGGGCCGCAGATTATGCGCGGTTACTGGCAGCGCCCGGAGGAGACCGCCGAGATCCTGCGCGACGGCTGGCTGTATACGGGTGACATCGCCACGATGGACGAGGATGGCTACTTCGCGATCGTCGATCGCAAGAAGGACGTAATCATCACCGGGGGCGAGAACATCTATCCGCGCGAGATCGAGGAAGTCCTCTACGGCCACCCGAAGATTCGAGAGGCGGTCGCGCTCGGCGTGCCGCACGAGGTCGCGGGGCAGATCGTGAAGGCGTACATCGTCCCGCGCGAAGGGGAAACGCTGACCCGCCGCGAACTGCTGGTCTATTGCGGCGAGCGACTGGCGAAGTACAAGGTGCCGCGCCACATCGAGTTCCGTGAGAGCCTGCCCAAATCCCTCACCGGGAAGGTGCTGCGCCGCGTCCTGTTGGATGAGGAGCGTGCCAAGCCGCCACGCCGTCGGCGTGGTGCGGCGACGACGGAGCAGGAGAGCGAGGCGGAGTAATTCCGCATGTATTCGCAGCTGCGTATAACGAGTCGACGGCGTGATCCATCCAGGATCGCGCCGCCGTTGCATTCCTTCGACTCGTCGTTGATCACGCTTGCGGGAATATCGCGCTACGCGGTGATCGCCGGGTTCGCCGCCATGATCGCCTCGGCCACGGTCCAGACCTGCGGCATGAAGGCAACGAGCGCCGCTTTGCGTCGCTGCCTTTCGTCCACCGTTGCGACGCCGAGATCGGCGAGGAGCGCGTGGAAGCCGATCTCGTGGCGGGCGTGGAGTTCGGGCGTGCCATCCTGCGCGAAGACCGCCATGCAGCGGCAATAGGTCGCGGCGATCCAGAAGAGTGCCTCGCGGTGCAGCCCCTGCGCGATCAGTTCCGCGCTGCCGCCGATCGCGATCGGGCGCGCCCCCCGGCTGATGTCGGCGGCGAAGAAGAAGGGGGAGCGGATGACCGTTGCGGCGTCATCGAAGGCGACGCTCAGTGCGGCGAGGTGCTCCGCGACCCGCTGCGGCGTCATCCGGGCCGGGTCGAGCTGGTCGATCAGCGTTTCGTAGAACGCCGCGTGGCCGTAGTCGCGCAAGAGTTCGCGCGCCGCCGCGTAACGCCGTCGCACCGTCGGATTACGCAGCCCGGCCACCAGGAGCACATGCGTCTCGATACCGGTCGGGAAGAGCCAGGCGTTGACCTGATCGGGGAGCGCCGCCGCTTTGTGCAGCAGGAGGTTATGCAACGCCTTCGCACGGGCATGTTCGCAGCGTGCGCGCACCCACCGTCGCCGCGTGTATTCGCGGGCCACCGCCTCATTCAGGGGGGTCAGGAAACCGGCGGGATCGGCGATGATGCTCGGGCCTTGAAAGCTCCCCGCGAGATGGTTATTCCCCAAGAGCTCCTCGGCTGTGCCGAGGTCTGCCCGCGACAAATTCGAGATCTCGAGCAACACGCCGTTGTAGATTAGCTTGCCGAGTTTCTTCGCCGGGGGCGGCCCATCGAGGACGAGCATCACGTCGAGATCGGAGCCATTCGGGAACGGCTCATCATCGGTCATCCAGTTCGCGGAGCCGTGGAAGAAGGCCCCCGCGAAGCCCGGTATCCCCGTACCCTCCACCGCGACCCACCGTCGCGCCGCCGCCTTCGCCTCGCCCACGCGCACGATTATCCCCCCCGTTGCGCCGACGAGCAGGACGCCACTCGTACCGCCCGTCGCCCCCTGACGCCTGACGACTGCCGACCTCAGAAGCCGAGCGCATAGCACTCGCGGCGCGGGTCCGCCCCGCCGATCCGCGTGCCGGTCGCCGGATCGACCACGATCGCGCAGACCGAGCAGGCGGCGGCGTGCCAGTCGACCCAGTCGTTGACCTTGTGGCCGCGTCGCGCGAGTTCGGCGCGGACCTCCGGTGGGATGCGCCCCTCCATGTTCAGCCGACCGGGCGCGTAGCCATGCGGCCAGAAGGAGTCGGGGAAGCTCTCGCTGATGACGCGCGGCTCCTCGATCGCGCGCTGCGGGTTCATCCCGAACGCCGCGACGTTGAGGAAGACTTGCAGCATCGCCTGGGTCTGACCGTCGCCGCCGGGGCAGCCGAACGGCATGAAGAGTTCCCCCTCGCGCAGGGCGAGCGCCGGATTCGGCGTGAGGCGCGGGCGCTTGTTCGGCGCGACCGCCGAGGGGTGCGCCGGGTCGAGCCACCCCTGCGAACCGCGGGTGGAGAGGGGGATACCGAGGCCGGGGACGAGCGGCCCGGTCAGCGCGCCGTCGCTCGGGGTGGCGGAGAAGGCATTGCCGGCCTCATCGACCACGCAGCAATAGGCGGTGTCGGGGCCGGGCGGCGCGGCGATCACCGCCGGACGCCGCGCGGAGACATCGAGATCGTGCCCGTTGGATGACATAAAAGGGCGCGGGTCGCCGCTCGGTGGCATCTCCGCCCAGGCGCGCGCCGGGTCGATCTGCGCGCGGCGTGTGGCGGCGTACGCGGGGGAGAGCAGTCCTTCGAGCGGCACGGCCACGAAATCGGGGTCGCCGTAGAAGCGGTCGCGGTCGGCGAACGCGAGCTTGAGCGCCTCGGCGATGAGATGGAGGTAATCGGCGCTGTTGTGGCCGAGCGCGGCGAGATCGTCCTGCGCGAGGATGCCAAGCGCCTGTGGGATCACCGGCCCCTGGCACCAGGGGCCGCAGGCGAAGACCTCGTATTCCCGATAGTCGGCGCTGACCGGGGCCTCGTGCCCCACGCGGAAGCGAGCCAAGTCGTCCCCGGTCAGCAGACCCCCCTCGGCGGCGCTGTGCCGGGCCATCGCCTCGGCCATGTCCCCCTCATAGAAGCGTTGCCGCGCCGCTTCAAGCCCGGCTTCGCGGTTCGCCGCGCCCCGCTCGGCCTCGCAGAGGCGGCGGAAGGTGGCGGCGAGGGCCGGTTGTCGCCAGATCTCGCGCTCGTGCGGCGCACGTCCGCCCGGCAGGAAGGTCTCGGCGGAGGCGGCCCACGCGGCCACGATCGCGGCTTCGTTGGCGAAGGTAGCGGCGAGGCGCGGGTAGACGGGGAAGCCCCCCTCGGCCAGCGTCAGGGCGGGGGCGACGACCTGGGCGAAGGTCATCGTGCCCCCGCGCGCGAGGGCGTCGAGCCAGGCGGCGGCGGCGGCGGGGGTGACGGTGCGCGCGATCCCCTCCGGCATGTCACCGCCGAAGTTGTCGTTGTACCAGTCGATCGAGATCGCGGCGGGCCAGCGCCCCAGGCCGCTGATCGTTTCCACGCGGCGCGCGGTCGCGTCCCAGGTCATAATCGGGGCGACACCGCCGAAGTTGGTCAGGTGCGGCTCCAGCACATTGATGCAGAGGCCGACAGCCACGCCCGCATCGGTGGCGTTGCCGCCCGCCTTGAGGATCTCCACCCCCGCCGCCGTGGCGAGGTAGTGCGTCGAGGAGACCATCGCCCGCCCACCCATGATCGCCGGGCGGAAGGCCCCATACCACTGCACCATCTGGCGCTCCTCTCGCGTGCTGCCCCGTCAGCGTTTGCCGCTGAATTCCAGGGCGATGATCCCGCCGACCCCCGTTGGCGGCTCTACCAGCAGCTTCTGCACGATCGGCAGGAGCGCCTGACGCATCGAGTGTTCGGCCATCCGGCGCTCGTCCTCCGGCGTCTCCCAGATAACGACGCTGTTGAAGACCCCTTGCTCCGCGACCGAGCGGGCGAGCGCCCAGTAGCGCAGGCCGCGTCCCTCACGGCGCAACAGGTCTTCCAACAACTCCATCTGCGCCACGAAGCGCCCTTCCTGGCCGGGGCGTACCCGATACCGCCCGGTCACCATGTATGCCATGTTCCGCCCACCCTTTCGTCTTGTCAAACGGCACGCGCCAATTCGTGGCGCGCCGACACCGTAGGCGCAATCAGCCTCGCGGAGATGTACGCCGACAGCGCGGGTTCGGTTGCGTGAGGGGGGCGTGCGTGTCGTTGGAATGCGACAACATGGCGTCGGGGCGGGGGCGGGCGGTGTGGCTCCGCCCGCCGTGACGGCTCAGTAGGTGATCAGCGCCTGTAGGTCGTAGCCGTCGAGGCGGGAACGGCCCGCGAGGAAGGTCAGTTCGATCAGGAACGCGCAGCCGACTACCACGCCGCCGAGTTGCTCGACCAGATCGATCGCCGCGCAACAGGTGCCGCCGGTTGCCAGCAGATCGTCCACGATCAGCACCCGCTCGCCGGGCGCGACCGCGTCGCGGTGCATCTCGACCGTGTTCGTGCCGTATTCGAGCGCGTATTCGGCCTGCACCGTCTCGGCGGGGAGGCGACCCAGCTTGCGGACCGGCACGAAGCCGACCCCGAGCCGGTCCGCGAGCGGCGCGGCGAAGATGAAGCCGCGCGATTCGATCCCCAATACCTGGGTCGCGCCGTAATCGCGGCAGCGCGTCTCCAACTCATCGAGCGCCTGCCGGAAGGCGGTGGGGTCTTGCAGGAGCGTTGTGATGTCCTTGAAGAGGATGCCCTGTTTCGGGAAGTCGGGAATGTCGCGAATGTACTCCGCCAGCACCACCATCAGCCCTCGCCTCCTCTTTCGTCAGCGGCCCCGCTCGGTGCCCGGCGCAAGGCTAACGTAGGGTCGGCGCGGGCGCAAGGGGATGAGTGGGCGAAGTGGGCCAGTGGGCCAGAAGGGACGGGGGACGTTGGCCGTAGAGACGCAAAGACGCAGAGGCATAGAGAACGGACGAGAGAAGAAGGGACGGAACAGGAGGCGCAGAGACACAGAGGACGGAAGGGAGAAGGAATGTATTAGGGATTTCAGTCCCCGGAGGGGACTTTGTGGCGGCGTAGCCGCCCTTAGCCAGGGGTTTCAACCCCGGAAACTGCGCTCGCAACCACACCGATCTTACGTTTGCTGATCGCCACACAGCGCCCCAGTCCGCGCAGGCGGACTTCGTGGCCGCAGGCCATTCAGCCGGGAGTGGCCGCCCTTCATGGGTACTTCAGCCCAACGGCCTACTCCACGCCAGTAGGACGGCTCTCACCCCGGCCCGCAACTGCTCGCCACCCCTCCCCCTATCAAGGAGAGGGGCCTCGTTATTAACATGGGATGGTGCTGGATGCGACCCTCACCCCCGGCTCGCTCTGCTCGCCACCTCGCCGCCCAGGGGGCACCCGTCCATTCGAGGAGCGGGGGGGAGCCGTCGCCTGAGCAACCACTCCCCCCCTATATCTCCGAATCGTCCCTTTTTACCCTCGTCCGTTCTCTGCGTCTCTGCGTCTCTGCGGCGACTTCGTCCACTGGCCCACTACGCTCACTGGACCACTCGCCCTACTCACTCCAACGCATCGTGCAATGTCGCCGTCAATGGATGGGCGCGGAGGAGGGTCAGGGCGCGCGCTTCGAGCTGGCGGGTGCGCTCGCCGGAGATGCCGAGCACCGCGCCCACCTGTTGCAGCGTGCGCGGGGCCGCACCGTCGAGGCCGTGCCGCAGGATCAGCAGGGCGCGCTCGCGTTGTGGCAGCGTGTCGAGCAATGTGCCGATCGAGTCGCGCGCAATCCGATTCCCGACGAGTGCCGGGAGGGAGCGATCGTTGTCCTCGATCGCCTCGCTCAGCGGCGTGTCGTCGCCGCTCGATTCGGAGCGGGTCGGCGCATCGAGCGAGGTCGGGGCGTTGGCCGCGATCCGCAGCGCGTCGAAGCGCCAGAGAGCCACGCCGCAGGCGCTGGCGAGTTCGGCGGGGGTTGGCTCGCGCCCGAGCTGATCGGGCAGCGACTCCTCCGCGCGGCGCAGCTCGCGAAGCGCCTGCCAGCTGTTGGCCGGGAGGCGGACGAGACGGCCGCGATCGTCCAACGCGCGGGTGATCGCCTTGCGGATCGGCCAGCGCGCGAAGGTGCTGAAGCGGAGGCCACGGGCGCGCTCGAAGCGATCGACCGCCGCGATCAGGCCGAGATTCCCCTCCGCGATCAATTCTGGCAGCGAGAGCCCGAGGCCGATATAGTGCCGCGCCACGCCCACGACGAGGCGCAGATTCGCGGCGATGATCGCCGAGCGAGCGTCCGCCCGCCCAATCGTCGTGCCCTCCGCGAATTCGCGGAAGAGTTCGACCTCGGCGGCGGGGGTGAGCAGCGGGATCTGGCCCGCCTCGCGGAGATAGCGCGCCAACAGGTCGCGCTCGGAGAATTGCTCGCCCCCCTCCGGAGCGTCGTCATCGTCCCGACGGGAGGGGACCGTATGCCAACCGTCTGGCAAGGCGCGTTCGCCCCGTGCCAGTGGTCGCTTGTCGTGCTCAGCCTGATGGTCGCGCATTTTTCCCTGCCCCGCGCCCGCCGTATCCTGGCGGGCGCTCCTGCTATGTTCCCCTGCCGATAATGGTAGGGGATGCGGGCGATGCTCACAGTCGGGATGGGGACCATTCCGCGATACGCAATTTTCCCGACAATCGTGTAGGGAAAATCCTGACAGCGGTGCGGGGCACGCCTGTGGGGCGGGGAGACGCCAGGGTCGCGCTCATAATCCTCCCCCGATCGGGCTTCCTCTCCCAGGGGGATCGGGAGATTTTTCCTATACCGGGCGGCATTGCGGCAGGATACAGTACAGATGCACCAATCATTGACGTTCTGGAAGATAGGAAGCGTGTGAGCATGTCGCGCCAGTCCGGTTCAGATCGCCCGCGTCCTCGCCTCTCCCTGCTCCTGACGCTGGCGCTCGCGGTCCTCCTCAGCGGCTGCTCCGTCGGCGACTTCGGCCCCCCCCCGACGATCGCGCCGGAGGTGAAGACCGCCGTTGCCTACGCCCCAACGCCCACCGTGCGACGCATCGCGACGCGCACCGCCGTGCCCCTGCCGACGTCCACCCTGGTGGCGGCGGCGGCGAAAACCCCCACACCGGGCAAGAACAGCTTCGTGGCGACGGCGGCGCAGCCGTGCCGTCAGGTCCGCTTCACCGGCCTGATCCCGGAGAAGAAGTCCACGGTGGAGACGGTCGAGCAGGTCTATCGTTGCCTGCTGCTGTACTACGTCGATCACGCCACGCTCGACCATACGGTCCTGCTCCGTGCGGCCCTGGCCGCGCTCGAACCGCTCGGCAAGGGGCGTTTCGCCGCCGCCGATCTGGCCCCGCCCGCCTTCGGCGGCGACCGCGAGGCCGATTTGGCCCTGTTCGCCGCCCGTTTCACCGCCCTCGTCGCCAAGGCGCAAGGGGTGAGCGATGCCAGTACGATGGCGCGGACCGCGATCGCGGCGATGGCCGCGAGCCTCGACGACAATCATGTCGCCTATCTGGAGCCGAAGTTCTGGCGGCAGACCCTCAATTCGGAGCTTGGGCTGGAGTATTATCCGACCGCCGGCTTCGAGCTGGCGCTGGATGAGATCACCGGCAAATACTTCCTCTACGTCGTCTACGAAGGCTCCCCGGCGGCGCGGGCCGGGCTGCTTGCGGGGGACATCATCGACAATGTGGGTGGCACGCCAGTCGGGCGCGGACAGCGGAATCGCCCCCTCGCCGACCTGATGGCCGGCCTGCCCGGCACCGGCGATACGATCCAGGTGACGCGCCCGGTGACCGGCAAGACCGAGACGGTGCTGATCACCGTGGCCGACGTCGCGGTGCCCTTGATCGATCTCGGCGTGTTGCCGGGCAATGTCGGCTACATCCGGCTCCGCTATTTCAGCTACGGGGCGGACGAGACGTTCGCGCGCGCCCTCAAGGCGCTGCAGGCGCGTGGCATCACCTCGTTTGTCTTCGATGTGCGGCAGAACCCTGGCGGCTCGCTCGCGGCGTTGCAGCAGATCCTCAGCAATTTCAGCCACGACGGGCCGTTCGGCATCCTGATCGACGGCAGCGGGGTCGAACAGCCGATCCCGGCCGACCCGGCGGTGCCGTTACTGGGCCTGCCGTGGGTGGTGCTCTGCGACGGCGACTCCGCTTCGTCGGCGGATGTGACGGCGGCGGTGGCGAAAGATCGCGGCGGCTACCTGATCGGCACCAGGAGCGCCGGGGCGCTCGGCGCGGCGCTCTACTACGAGTTTGCGGATGGCAGTGCGATGGAGGTCACGGTCAATCGGGTGATCGGGCCGAACCGCGAGGCGATCAACGAGGTTGGCGTCATCCCGCACGAGATCGTGCCGCTCACCCCCGCCGATCTCTCCGCCGGGTACGACCCGCCGCTCCTGCGCGCGGTTGCCTATCTGCGCGGCCTGACCGGGCGCTGACCGCACCGGTCGCGCCGACCGGTGCGGCTGGAAGGCCGCTGGCATGTGCCGTGCCTGGCCCCTCGATGACACCCACCCAAACTGCGGCATTCGGGTGATCGATGGGAGGGTGACGCGGATGACCGAGCACCAGCACATCAAGCGCGAAGATTTGACGCCCGCCGCCGCGCCCGCCGAGCAGACCAGCACCACGGAACACGAGCGGATCTTGCAGAACAATATCATCGGCCAGAAGACGACCGCCGAAGGGACCGCCGGCAAGGACGGCGCGCACGCCCCCACCGGCGACGCGGCGCGAGAAGACGCCAAAGGGGCAGGGATAAGCCCGCTCGGTTTTCTCCCGGACGCGAGACATACAAAAGGGCGGGGGCCGGTGAACACGCACCGGCCCCCGCCCTTTTCGCGCGGTTGATCGTTGCGCTAGCGGACCGCGAGCCTACCGCCCGGCAGTTCGGGCCAGAAGGTATCGCCGTTCCCCTCGACTGTCAGGAAAGCGAAGACCGCTTCGGCGTGCGGCAGGGCGCTCACAATCGCGGGCGGCATCCCGGCCAGCGAGGCCGGTGCGGCGACCCCCGCGCCAGCGGTGGTCGCCGCGATCGAGAGCGCCGCGCCGCACTCATCCTTGTAGGCGTCGACGAGGATCGCCGCGAAGCGCTGCGGATCGTTCTGGATCAGATTCAAGATGGCGTTGATCTCGCGCTCGAAATCGTTGGCCGGATTGGGTTTCCCCGCCGCGCCGTACCAGATCTTCCAGAGCGACGCCTCGGTGATGAAGGCGCGCGCCTCGCGGTTGTAGCAATCTGTGGTGGTCGTGACCGGCCCGGAGGTGGCGAAGTCGGCGGCGTGCTGCCCTTCGTGCCCCATGACCGCCGCGAGATCGTGCGCGTCATACCCCCGCAAGACAACGTTATAGACGATCGCCTTCTGCCGGGAGCTGTAGGCCCCCCAGGCACCGTCCAGCGGGACGAACGATTGGCCGATCCCCTGCGCCGCGATCGAGTCGACGATATAGCGCGCGTCGGGGATCGCGCTGATCAGCGCGGCGGATTGGCTGATCAGCGCCAGATCGCTCGCCGATGGTGGCGAAGGGGCCGGTAGCGGCTGTGGGCTCGGCGCAGGGGTGGTCGCGCTCGGTGCCGTCAGCGTGAACTTCACGCCGGTCACGACCTGCGGGGTGCCACCTTTCGAGATGATCTCGGCGATGTAGACGCCCACCGGACGCGCCGCCGCGAGGGTGAAGGCGGAGAGGATCACCCCATCGGCATCAGACGCTACATCGGTATTGTCGAAATTGATGGTCGTCTGGCGATTCTCCGTCTGGATGCGGAGGGTGTAGGTGGTCTTGGCGGTGAAGCCGGTGCCGGTGATGACGAAGCGCCCCCCCACCGCGCCCTGTGGCGGCGTGACGACGATGTTCGCCCCCGGCTTCGCGCCGGTCGCGCCGGTGAGGGTGAAGTTGGTCGTGGCGAGGATCGTGCCGCCATCGGCGGCGGTGGCGATGTTGGCGGTGTACGGGCCGGCCGCGACATTGCCGCCGAAGCTGAAGCCGCCGGTGATGATGCCGCCGGAGTTGCTCTTCGCCACGGCATTATCGAATTTGATCTTCGCGCCATTGTCGCGGTTGATGATCTGGAGGTAGTAGGTCGTGTTCGGCGCGAAACCGGTCCCGGTGAGGATGAACAGCGTGGCGTTTGGCCCCTGCTGCGGGCTGATCGTCAGCTGTGCGCCCGGCAGCGGGGCGGGTGACGGACTGGCGGAGGGCGACGGTGCTGGCTGTCCGCCGCCGTACCTGGCCTTGTACTGCTCGCCGCCAAGGAGCCCGAGGAGGACATTATAGGGGGCGAGATTCTCGGGGTGGTACTCGAAGCGGGCGCGCTCGAAATACTGCACACTATACGTTTTGTTGTCGCTCGGGTTGACCTCGGCGAACTCCTCGCTCAGCGGCAGGCCCTGCTGCGTCAGCCCGCCATGCGCCGCCCAATAGGCGTAGAAACGCGCGCTGACACAGTGCCCCGTCTGCGCGAACTCCTGCGCCCCGCTCGCGCATGCCCCGGCGCGGGCCGGGCCGCCCTGCGGATACTTCGCTGCGAACTGCTCCGTGCCGAGCAGGCCGAGGAGGACGGTGTACGGCGCGGGGTTCTCCGGGTGGGCCTCGAAGCGCGCCCGCTCGAAGTATTGCACCCGATAGGTCTTGCCGTTGGTCGGGTTGGTCTCCTCGAACTCATCGGTCAGCGGCAAGCCTTGCTGAGCGAGGCCACCATTGCCGTACCAGTAGGCCAGGAAAGTGCCGCGCACCACCTTGCCGGTCTGCGGAAAAGTCTGCTGCACGGGGATGATCGCGAAACAGACCCACGGCGAGATGCGCCCTCCTGACGCGGTGGCGATGAAGCGGAGCGCGCCGACGCCAGTGCGCTCGTCCACCGTATGCTTGAAGATGAAGTTGCCGTCCCCATCGGCGCGGGCCGCGCCGCCGCTGATCGTCTGACCGGTGGTGCGGTTCGTCTGGCAGTCGTTCAACGTGGAGAAGCCGCCGTAGAGGTAGCCGGTCTCGGCGGATGGCGTCGCGCCCTTCCCGACGAGGGTGAGGGTCGTGCCATTCGGGCCGAGCGCGGGGGTCAGGGCCAGGGTCAGTTCGTCGGCGGCGCGCGCGGGCGTGCTGCCAAGCGAGAGCAGTGCCAGTACTAATAGGGTGCCCAGGGCCGTGCGACCCGTGCGGCGATACATCGGCGTCCTCCATGCGGCGATAGGGCGCCCGCGCAACGGCGCGTGATGCCCTTCTGGTGACTACACTCTCGCATACTCGGATGGGAACATGAGGCTTGAATCGTGGGTCCGCAGGGCCGCTACCATTGCCGTGATTCGCGTGCAGCCAGCGGCACTTCGAGTATACGTATAACCGAACGTTCGTCAAGTTTTCGCTTTTCGGTCGCTTTTTGCTCTGCCTCGCTCTGCCACGCTTACGCCGCCGCAGATCGCGCTGTATGGGCCTACGAGGTGGCGTATTTCGCCACTATTGTTGCCGATGACGCCGACGAAAGGGGACGACATGGCATTCCCGACGTATGGAGAAGCTGCGCGAGTATGCGCGATTCGGCGTCGCGCACCGCAGGGAAGACCGCCGTGCCGATATCCCTGGTCGCCGCCCGATTCCCTAATTCGCGGCGATGGGCGTATACTGCGCCGGTCCGAGGGTGGGTATCGTCGATGTGAAAGGAGTCTCTCGATGGCCGAGGTGTTGGTCCAGGCCGGTCCGCTGCGCGAATTCATCAAGCAGGTCGCCCTGGCGGTGGGGGCCGACGAGGCGGCGGCGAGCGAGGTGGCGCACCACCTGGTGCGCGCCAATCTGTCCGGGCACGACTCGCACGGGGTACTGCGGATGCCCTGGTACAACCAGGTGATCAAGAGCGGCCAGATGCAGCCGAGCGTGCAGCCCACGATCCTCCGCGAGCGCGGCGCGACGGTGCTGATCGATGCGGGCGCGTCGTTCGGGCAATACTCGACGATGTTCGGGCTGGAGTGGACGATCAAGACCGCGCGCGAGTATGGCATCGCCACAGCCGCCATCCGTCACTCATCGCACATCGGGCGGCTCGGCGAGTACGCCGAGCGGGCAACGGCGGCGGGGATGGTCGGGATCGCGACCTATGGCGTGGCGGGGCCGGGCACCGGGATCGTGGTGCCGTTCGGCGGGCGCGAGCGTTTCCTCGGCACGAATCCGTGGGCGTTCGGCGTCCCGACCACCGAGGACGACCCGATGCTCTACGACGCCGCGACCTCCACGATCGCGGAGGGGAAGATCCGGGTGGCGCGGGCGAAGGGCGGACAGTTGCCGCCCGGCTGCATCATCGACAATGATGGGCTGCCGAGCACGACGCCGGACGACTTCTACGATGGCGGGGCGCTCCTGCCGCTCGGTGGGGCGACCGGTGGACATAAGGGCTACGGCCTGGCGATGAGCGCCGCGCTGATCGGTGGCCTGGCGATGATCGACGACAACATCCAGGGTTCCTGGGATGTCGGCGCACGCCTTGGTCGTACCGACGATGTGGCCTCCGGGCCGCGCGGGCACATCACCGGCGTGGTGCTGATCGTGATCGACCCCTCATTCTTCGGCGACACCGACCAGTACCGCGCGCTGACCGGCGCGACCGTCTCCGCCGTACGCGGTGTGCGCGCCGCCGAGGGGACCGAGCACGTCCTCTCGCCGGGCGATCCCGAGTCGCAGACGCGCGCGCGTCGCGAGCGCGACGGTATCCCCCTGGCCGACGCGACCTGGGACGAGTTGACCGCGCTCGGGCAGGAGTACAATATCCCCATGCCGGAAGTGACGCGGTAATCGCTGTTCACCCCCCGCCGAGTTACACGGCGGGGGGTGAACGACATTTGGATGTGTCGGGCATCATTTCGGGCGGCGCGGCGTGTTCATGCAGGCGAGGAGGGGGCAGATGGCGATTGAACGACACCGGCACCGTTTCAGCGTCGGCGAATACGAGCGGATGATCGCTGCCGGGGTGTTACTCGAAGATGATCGCACCGAATTACTCGCCGGGGAGATTATCGAGATGAGCCCGATCGGCATTCGGGACATGAATTGCGTCAACCGCATCGGCAAGATCATCGGTCGGGCCATCGGTGACGAGCTCATGCTGAGCGTGCAAAACCCGATCCGCCTCTCGAACGACGGGATGCCCCAGCCCGATCTGGCCGTCTTCACCGATCACGGTGCTGGTGCGCCGATGCCGACCGACGATGAAGTCCTGCTCGTGATCGAGGTTTCCGATTCCAAGTGCGATAACGATCGACAGGTGAAATTGCCCCTCTATGCCGCCGCTGCGATCCCTGAAGCCTGGCTCTTCGATCTCGTTACCGAGACGATCGAGCGCCACACCATGCCCATCGCCGGACGCTACACCCTGATCGCGGTCTCTAGCCCTGGTGTGGCGCTCGCCTCAACGGTCATCCCCGGCCTCAGCATCCCGGCGAACGTGATCCCCCCCAAAGAGTAAACCGACGAGTTTTCGCCTTCATCCTGGAGCCGTCGAGCGCGTGCTGGGTCTGGTTCTCACGCCAGCAATACGCCAGCCCGCTCGGCAAAATCAGCGCAGGGGGCGGATCAGGATCGGCAGACAACTCGTCCTCATTATTGGCGTTGTCAGTTTCTTGTGTCTTCGGTCGTTGATCACCCTTTGATTGCTGAAGGGCTTTCGTCGCCGTCAGTTATTGGGCGTTACCGTACGCTCGCGCTCTTGGATGGCGCGTACATAGGCCGTGATGCGCCGATCGAGGTCGTGCGGATAGGTGTAGCCGAGGTCGGCGGCTACGTCGAGCGCTACGTCGCGGAAGAGTGCCAATGTGCCGAAGAGTGCCGCCCAATTCTCGGCGATCTCGCCCCCAGCATAGGTGCCCGCCAGACGATCTCGAAGCGCTGTCGGGAGGCGGCGCTCCAGACCCTTCCCCAAATTACGCGTTGGCAGCGCCCAGCCGTGGTCGCGCTCCACGCGCCATTCGAGCATTCGGCGCAAGTACACGTGCTTCATGTCATAGTCGAGGCACCACTTGGCTGGGAGCAGTTCGTTGCGCCAGAGATACTTCGCGACGTAGGGCGCGTCGTTGAAAAACTCGTCGATAAGGGTACGATACATTTCTTCGGAGGGTCGCGCCGGGATGTACGCGCAGTAGGTCGGCGGGCGCAGACGTGCCGCCAGGCCGTCCTTGTCGAGCAGCACGCGGTATCCCGCATCGAGTTCGGACGGGAGTGACGGTTCGCGCGTGATCGTATGCAAGAGCGCAACCGGCCAGAGCCGGAAGTCGATCTTCAGGCCAGCCGCGTATTGCACGACATTCTCCGCCTGGTCGATCTGGTAGTTGGGATCGGGGGCGATGGGATCCCAATAGGTCACGAGCACCGCGCCGAAATCCTCGACCCAGCCCCTGTCGGCCACGAAAGGCCGGATGTCCCGCACCACCAGGATGATGTCGTAATCGGAAAGATCATCGAGCACCGCGTGGGGAATGGCGCGCGTGCTCGTGATGAGGATGGCGCGTATGGTGTCCTGCGGGTTGACCCACGCGATCAGGCGCCGGATGACCGCATCGGTTTCTTGCTCACCCACCTTCAATGCCTCACTTTACTCGTCCTCGCCACCGAGGAGCAGCGCTGCTCGTCCGGCGAGATCGGCCAGCAACGCAGGGTGATTGGCGACGAGATCGTCGCGCGTCGTGTCGATGTGCGCGCCGAGGGCGGGGTCGAGGTCGGCGGGCAACTCATCCTCATCGAGGACGCGGCAGACGCCGTCCGGCGTGATCACCACGTCCACGATCAGGTCGCGCCAGGCGATCGCCTCCGCTGTGATCGTCGTGCGGTCGCTGAGATTGATGTAGCAGACGAGCAGTGCGCCCGCGTCATCCACCGCGTAGTAGACGTTGTAGGGGCGGTCCTCCCAGAAGAAGCCGAGGCAGCGCGTCCCCGCACGCAGCGGCACCCCGCCGAGCCCGCCATCCGCCGGGAGGATGTAGCGCGACACCGCCTCACGTTCGCCGCGATGGAGCAGGGCGCTGGCGAACTCGTGCCGGGTGCCGCTCAGCTTCTCCTTGATTTCCACGATCGTCTCGGTCGTCATCGGTCCCTCCCTTTCCACACGCGGCGTTCGTCCGCCATGTACCATCACGATCAAGCGGCGCGCGATCAGACGACCAGGATAATCCCGGCGAACGAGATCAGCGTCCCCACGATGCCGCGCGGGCCGGGGCGCTCGCGCAGGAAGAGCATCGCGCCGAACATCCCGAAGATCGGCGACGCGGCACCGAGGACCGCCGTCTTCGCCGCCCCGGCGAGGTCGATCGCCGTGAGGTAGAGGAAGCCGCCCCCCGCCGTCCCGACGATGCCGCAGAAGACGAGGATCAGCAGATTCCGCCGCCCGAAAGTGGCAGGCGTGGTCCAGCCCGTTCGCAGGCAGAGGAGCGAGGAGATCAGCGCGCTGAAGGGGAGCCGCAGGGTGTTCGCCGTGATCACGTCGATGTCGTTGACCGCCACGCGCGAGAGGGTCGTGGAGAGCGACCAGCAGAGGGCGGCGACCAGCGACATCCCGACGCCGAGCCAGTAGCCGGGGATGGCGTGCGCCGATGGCGTGGCCTCCACCCCGGCGCGGCGCGGCAGCGCGACCAGCACCACCCCGCCGACCACGAGGACCGCGCCTATCAGCGTCCGCACGGTGATCCGTTCGTGCAGGAAGACCGCGGCGATGCCGATCGTGAAGAGGGGGAAGCAGGAGCTGATCGGCATCGCGCGCGCCACGCCGATCTTCCCCATCGCGGTGAATTGCAGCGCGTCGCCGATCACCATGCCAATCACCACCCCCGCCAGCAGTGCGCCCACCCCGCTAGCGGGGAGATGCAGCAAATCGGACGGCTTGCGCGTCGCCAGGAAGATCAGCACGAAGCAGATCGCCGCGAAAATCGTCCGCCAGGCGTTAACGGTGACCGCGCCATAGCGGAGTGATTGGCCGCGCAGGATGATATTCGTCGTGGACCACACCAGCGCGGCCCCGAGCCCGGCCAACTCCCCCATGAAACTCACTTGCCCCTTCCGCGCGCAGGCGCGGGCAACAGCGCCCGCGCCTCGAATTTGAACAGCCTCGTCCGGTGCGGCGCTAGCCGTGGAGATCGGTCCGGGCGCGGTAGAGGCCGCCATCGTAGCCGGTGACGTAGAGGGAGCGCCGATCGGCGTCGCCGAAGGCGCAGTTCGTCGGGTTGGTCGGGGTCGGGTGCTCGGCCAAAACCGTGCCATCGGGCGCGAAGACCGCGATGCGCGGGCCGGGGCCGCTCTGTGTCCAGCCGCAACTCGCGACGATGTGCCCGGCGTCGTCCACGCGCATCCCGTCGATCCCGCGATGCGGCCCGAAGTCGTGCAGAACGCGCATCGCCCCGAGCGAGCCGTCGTCCTCGACCGGGTAGGCGCGCAACTGGCGATGTCCTTCCGGGCCGGGGGGCGACTCCGCAACGTAGAGGGTCAGCCCATCGGGGGCGAAGACCAGGCCGTTCGGGCGCGTCGTGTCGAAGGTAACGCGCGTGATCGCCCACTCGCCGCCGTCCGCATCGGGCGGATCGAGGCGATAGATCGACTCGTGATCGAGTTCCATGTCCTCGCGGCTCGGGCCGTAGCGCGGGTCGGTGAACCAGATCCGCCCCTGTGCGTCGCTGGTGACATCGTTGGGGCTATTCAGGCGCGCGCCCGCGAAGCGGTCGGCCAGGACCGTCGCGTTGCCGTCCGCCTCATAGCGGACGAGTCGCCGCCCGTCCCCCTCGCAGCCGTAGAGGAGCCCCGCCGCGTCGCGGTGCAGCCCGTTCCCGCCGTGCGTATCGGTGCGGAAGACCGCGCAGATCCCGCTTTGCGGGTCGTACCGCATGATCCGGCTGGTGGGGATGTCGGTGAAGAGGAGCGCCGCGCCGGTCCACACCGGCCCTTCGGTGAAATTGAGTGGCCCCGCCACCCGCTCGAATGTCCACGCCATCGGTACCCCTATCCTTCCCACATCGTGCGGCCCGCCCCTGCGGCACCGACGGGGGATTATGGCACGAACGGCGGAAGGGGGGATACCGCGTCGTGTCCCGCCTCCCGCCCTGGGATCTTTGCTGGCCGTGGTGCGCGGCGCAGGGGAGGCGCTTTGATCGTCGGCAGGATGGCGCTGGCGGCGGTGTTGTGCGGGACCGCCGCACTATCGTAGGTGAACATCGAGACGCCGCAGACGGTGGTGCCATACTGCTTGAAGCAGACCGTCCCCTTGCCTGTTTCGCCGCGAGCGCCCCGGTGAAATCGATCCGCGAGGTGTCGGTGGTACTCCTCGGTGCGCTCGGCTGCGCGCCGGTAATGACGCCGGTGAAGTTTCCCATAGTGCAACTGCGCCAGCGCCTCCGGCGACTCGTTGCGCCCGATCGCTCCGGCGATGACGCCGAAGCCGTTGTCGTCGCGCGCATCGAAGCCGCCGCCCACGCTGTCGACCTTGTAGCCGACCGGCACAACCAACTGGCAGACACCGGTATCGTCGCGCACGATGCCGCCACGGGTCGCGGCGGGGGCGATCGTGACCGGTACGGCTCGACTCGTCGCGGTCGGGGTGATCGCCCGCGTGGGCATGACCGGGGCGGTCGGCGCGGGGGCGCTGGTCGCCGTAGGTGCCGTTGTCGCCGTGGGCGCAATCGTCGCCGGTGCGGTGGGCATGGCTATGACCGCGCCATGCCCCAACCAGGGGGCGAACGCGAAAGGGCCGCGAGGGGCTAGTGGCGCGCGGCGTGGCACCGTGTTGCTCCTCTCTCGGCGGCAACGTCGCCGCTCCGGAGATCGGCATAGCGGGCACCGGGGCGATGTTCGCCCCGATCGGGGAAGAGCGTGCGCGCCGCTCGGCGCAGCCCACGGTCCGCCGTTAGGACGCGGCGGGCGCTGTCCAGCCTGTCAGCACGTACTCGCGGATGCCGTGCGCGACGCCCGCTTCGGCGACGGTGGGGAGGATCGCCGCCGCCTCTTTCAGCACCGCCGGGATGGCGTTGCCCATCGCGAGCCCCAGCCCCGCCCAGCGGATCATCGGCAGGTCGTTTTCTTGATCGCCGATCGCCACGGTGCGTTCCTGGGGGATGCCGAACGACTTCGCGAGGTGCGCCAGCGCGACCCCTTTGCTGACACCGAGCGCCGTTAATTCGCCGAAGCGCTCGTGCGAGCGAGTGAGCGCGATCCGATGGGCGAAGCGTACGCTCAGGCGCGCGAGTTGGTCCTCGACGATCGGACCCTCGGCCACGAAGAGGAGCTTGGTCGGGGCCGTGGTGGCGAGGAAGGCCGGGAGATCGGGGACGATGACGACCTCGGTCCCTTCGGGGTGGAAGCGGAAGTAGTAGTCGAGTTCGGGCGCGCGCGCGGCGATGTGCATCCGCTCGTCCACGTAGGCCATCGTGAAGACTCCGGCGTCGAGGAGCGCGGCGGCGGCCTCGGCGGCTTCCTGCGCGGGCATCGTCTGGTGCAGGAGGATCGTATCGTCGATCGGGTTGCGGATCAGCGCCCCCTGGTGGCAGATGATCGGCTCGGTGATGCCGAGGATGCGGGCGAAGGGGAGTGCGGCCACGTACTGTCGCCCGGTGGCGATCGTGACACGCACCCCCTGTGCGCGCGCCTCGGACACCGCCTCGCGCACGGCGTCCTGGACGATCAGATCGTGATCGATCGTGGTGCCATCGAGATCGAGTGCGACGAGTTCGTAGGGCACGGTCGCTCCTTCCATAAATGGATCTGGTGTAGGCTGCCGCCAGCTTTCATCGTATACGTCTGCTTGTGCAGTGGGGATTGTAGCAGCGTCACAAGCGTGGGTGCGGAGCGGGGGCAATCACCGCAAAGACGCAGAGACACAGAGCGCCGAGAAAAGAGAGAGACGGAACAGGAGGCACAAGAGACACAGAGGACGGAAGGGAGAAAATGAGAGAGAGTTGGGGCCACACGTTGCAGTACTCAGCGGTACGGTAAGCGCCGCTGCCGTTGCAACGATGATTCTCCTCTCCTCGGATGGGGAGAGGGGGTGGCGCGTGAGCGCCGGGGGTGAGGGTGCTGGTGGCGGCGCCGCGCTCGTGGTAGTTTCCGGGGGTTGAAGCACAAATGAAGGGCTACGCGGACAAGGATCGACATCCAGAACACCGCCGCCTCAGTCAGCAAGCCCCTCTCCCGGATTGGCGGGTGCCGCCTGGGCGGCGGGTGGCTGGTGAATGCCCGCCGGGGTGAGGGCTTAAATAGCCGTTGGGCGTGGGATAACCGTTGGTCTAAATACCCATGAAGGGCACACTGGACCCGGCTGAATGGCCTGCGGCTACGAAGTCCACCTCCGCAGAATTGCACACCCCAACCTCGTCTTCTCCCGTGCCCCTCTGTGCCTCTGTGCCCCCTGTTCCATCCCCTTTTCTCTCGTCTTCTCGCTCGCTCTCTGCGTCTCTGCGTCTCTGCGGTTACCAGTCCCTCTACAGCGGTCGGGAAGGATGGTAAGGTATAGGCTGTATCCGGCGAAGGATGTCGCCGCTGACCGCTGTGTGATGGGGGAAGACGTGAAGAAAGAGCAGATCGCGTTGCAGCTCTATACCGTCCGCGATGTCGCGGCGCAGGATTTCGTGGGGATGTTGCGCCAGGTCTCCGAGATCGGCTACCGGGCGGTGGAGTTGGCCGGCTTCGGTGACCTCTCGGTCGCCGACCTGCGGGAGACGCTCGACAAGTACAACCTGCGCGCCATCGCGGCGCACGTCGCCTACGCCCAGTTCGAGGAGCGCGCCTCGGGCGTGCTGGCCGACCTGAAGGCGCTCGGCTGCGAGTTCGCGGTCGTCCCGGCGCTGCCGCAGGAGTACCGCGCGGACGAGGAACTGCTGCGCGCGGCGGCGAAGAACTTCAACGAGTGGGGCGCACTGGCGCAGGAAGTCGGCCTCCGCTTCGGCTATCACAACCACGCCTTCGAGTTCGCGCCGCTGCCGTCCGGCACCCTGCCCTATGACCTCCTCGTCAACGAGACCGACCCGGCGCTGGTGAACTTCGAGATCGATCTCTTCTGGGTACAGTACGGCGGTGCGGACGCGCAGGAGTGGAATCGCCGCCTGAAGGGGCGCGCACCGCTGCTGCATGTCAAGGATATGGCGGCGGGCGAGGCGCGCGCCGATACCCCGTTCGGCACCGGGATCATGCCGTGGGATCAGCTCCTCGCCACCGGCGAGGCAGCGGGCGCGGAGTGGTATATCGTGGAGCAGGATCACCCGCAGAGTTCGCTGGACGATGTGCGGACCAGCCTCCAGAACCTGGAAGCGGCGGCGAAGTAACGGCGGGATTGCGGGCGGCGCGGGGCGTACGCGTCGCCCATGCTATTGGGGGAGAGTGACATGGCCGGGGAGAAGATCAAGGTCGGGCTGATCGGTTGCGGGACGATCAGCGCCATCTACCTGAAGAACCGGACCCGCTTCGACACCTTCGAGATCGTCGCCTGCGCCGACATCGACACCGACCGGGCGCGGGCGCGGGCGGAGGAGTTCGGCGTGCCGCGCAGTGGCGACGTCGCCGCAGTGCTAGGAGACCCCGAGATCCAGGTGGTGATCAACCTCACCATCCCGCAGGCGCACGCGACGGTCGCGCTGGCGGCGGTACGCGCCGGGAAGTCGGTCTACAACGAGAAGCCGCTGACCCTCAGTCGCGAAGAGGGACGACTGCTGCTGGCAGAGGCGCGCGCCAAAGGCGTCCTCGTCGGTTGCGCGCCCGATACCTTCCTCGGCGCGGGCCTCCAGACCTGTCGCCAACTGATCGATGAGGGCGCGATCGGCGAGCCGGTGGCCGCGACCGCCTTCATGCTCGGCCACGGGCCGGAAGGCTGGCACCCGAACCCCGACTTCTACTATCAGGTCGGTGGCGGGCCGCTCTTCGATATGGGGCCGTATTACCTGACCGCGTTGATCAACTTCCTCGGCCCGGTGCGGCGTGTCAGCGCCTCGGCGCGCGCCAGCTTCGCGACGCGCACCATCGGCAGCGAGCCGTTCAAGGGGCAGACGATCACCGTCAATACGCCGACCCACATCGCCGCCACCCTCGACTTCGCGAACGGGGCGATCGGCACGCTGATCACCAGCTTCGATGTCTGGTCGCACAACCTGCCAAAGATCGAGATCTATGGTAGCGAAGGCTCGCTGAGCGTGCCCGATCCGAACCGCTTCGATGGTCCGGTGCTGCTGCGCCGCGCGAACGAGCAGGAGTGGACCGACGTACCGGTCACGCGGCCCTATAACGACAACTCGCGGATCCTCGGCGTGGCCGATCTGGTCCAGGCGTTGATCTCCGGGCGCAAGCCGCGCGCGAGCGGCCAACTGGCCTTCCACGTCCTGGATATCATGCACGCGGCGCTCGAGTCGTCCGCCGAGGGGCGGTACATCGAGATGACGAGCAGCTGCGAGCGCCCGGCGGCGTTCCCGTCCAAACTCCCGGAACGGCGGCTGGACGACTGAGCCGACAGCGGCGCGCGGGCCACGCACGTTCCCGCGCGCCGCTGTTTTGCCCGAACGCAGAAGCGTGACGATGTGGTGGTGCAGATGGGAGGAAACACGATGAAATCGGCCCTGATCGTCTGGGGTGGTTGGCCGGGTCATCAGCCGCAGGAGTGCGCCGAGCTGTTCGCCCCGATCCTGCGCGCGGAGCATTACGAGGTCGAGGTTTCCGACACGCTCGATGCGTTCCTCGATGGTACGAAGCTCGCCGCGCTCGACCTGATCGTCCCGATCTGGACGCAGGGGACGATCACCAGGGAGCAGGAGCGCGGGCTGCTCGATGCCGTACGCGGCGGGGTCGGCCTCGCGGGGTGGCACGGCGGCATGGGCGATGCCTTCCGCAACAATGTCGAATATCAGTTCATGGTCGGCGGGCAGTGGGTGGCGCATCCCGGCAACATCATCGATTATCAGGTCAACATCACCGACCACGACGACCCGATCACCGCCGGTCTCGCCGATTTCTCGATGCACTCCGAGCAATACTATCTGCACGTCGATCCCTCGAACCAGGTGTTGGCGACGACCACGTTCGGCGATCA
>JAABUM010001008.1_pt1 | contig 44671 bp, 78 predicted proteins | sample 5559161 | NCBI WGS metagenome assembly JAABUM01 (sample SAMN10711868, study PRJNA513369) | rock metagenome | isolation source: Antarctica rocks | place: Antarctica: Victoria Land, Siegfried Peak nord
ATTATATTTTCATATATACAGCTACTCGGATGAATGAAAACTGGATCAATGGTCACCTGTACATGGTCAACACTGATCCAGTTCTCATATATCTATGTGACTGTGACCAGTTTCTCATAACTCTTGCAAATGGGGCGGCCGGAGAGCACACACAGCATTCCCATTCCCTCCCGTAATTACAAACCTATGTATAGCTGCTCGAATGAATAAATATGAGAACTAACAGGTCCTTGTGCGGAGTCAGACAGGGCTTCCAGGGGCACTCGCTGCTCAAAAGTCACAGGAGCTCCCAGAGTGCTTTGCATGCACATGACGCTAGTGGTGCCAACAGCGATTGCCTTCTTGCAGACCATTTCGCCCGTGTGCTGGCATGCCATTCGAACGGTAGCTTCATGGATGCGCAGTTTTGATCCAACTTGTTCCCAGCAGTGCGCTCACGTGGAAGGCCGTACAGCATATGTAGGCTTCAAAGTCGATTTCTTTCTCACCTAGAAGGCCGTGCAGCATGGAGGGGTGCAGCGGCGCCTGGTCCTCCACATCCAGCACCTGCATCCCACCATGTCCCTTGATCGTATGATTCTTCTTGATTGCAGCTTGTATTCGTGACTGCCTCACAACGAGGGAAAGTAGCTGAAGATGAAGAGATGATCTCCCTGCCCGGCAGCAATGACAGTGTGACCTCTGCAGCACCTGGTCCATGAGCAGCTCCTGGCCGTTCACAAAGCGGTACAGCACCCGCAGCGCCGGCGGCAGCGCCACGCCCAGCGCCGCCTCCGCTGCATCCAGCTCCGCCTCCGTCGCGCCGGGTCTGCAGGCGAGCAATGTGTCGGTGGGTCTCGCACCCGATCAAGTAAGCTTTGTGGGCAAACAACTTGCAGATGCACACAGAGACGCCTGTGTCACACCCCGCTATGCGGCTTCAGCGGTGGACACCGAGAAAAGTGCGTCCAGACGACGCTGCCATACCTGAGGGACTCGGCGACCACCGGCAGATTGCGCTGCAGCCAGGCGAAGATGGCCGCCCACACGCGGCAGGCGCGCGGCGCGAGCGGCCCGTAGCCGGCGAATCCCCGCTGCCATGTGGCGTACGCCTCCCTGCCGTCAGTCGAGGCAATCGTCAAGAGGCAGAAGTGTCTGTGGCAGTTCTGACTCTTGGCTGTCGACAGCATTTGATAGGCGAGTCACGTTCGGCGTCATGCAGCGTTGAACTGGAGCCTCCTCGGGGGGAGGGGGACACAGCCAGATGACGAAATCATGACGCCACGCAGAGCCACACCTGAAGGAGCTGTGAATGATGCCGTCTGGCCACAGCGGCGCATCGATGCCCCACTCGCGGCGGCAGAGGTCGCGCCACAGCAGCTCGTCCGACAGCAGGCTCCGCCATCCGCGGCTCACACACGCCGCCACGCCGCAGTCCCTGCCCGATAGATGGCTGCATGCGCCAGGAGACAAGGCTGCTGCGAAATCACAAAAGGCAACCACTCCCCGGATCGAGGCCCAGAAAGACCTTACACAAGCGACATCTGACAAAACATGAGGTGCATGATCATACCTGAAGACGTGCAGCAGGCAGTCCGAATTCGGGATGCCCACGTCGATGGAGGCCATCCCGCAGCCCACGTGTGCGGCAGCCGGCCACGGCAGAGTCACGCAAATGCAAAAGCCAATGGATCAAGGGGTTATTGCTGCAGTCGCTGCCGGAGAAGGCGAGGATGGATGGGTCTCACGCACGGCAGCACGTGCTGCGACGAGAACGAGAATGAGAGCTTGTGTGTTGCTGGGGTGCGACTCGCTGAACATTAGTCAGCTGGGGGCACGCAGCCGAGGCCGCTGCAGGTGAAACTCGTTGCACCGGCAGGAGCGTGATCGGAGTCGACTCTGGCTGTAGACTTTGGCGGTAGACTGTGGACCACAAAGGTAATCTGGCTTTACAAGTCGATGAGGCTTAGGACAGCGACCCCTGGACCGCGAAACCACTAAGGGGGTGAAGCACCACAGATTGATCGCCGGCGCCCTGCTCCCTTTCACTTGGATACTATTGTCGAGCTTCTGCAATACGTCACAATGGCCCTGCGCAAGTTTGCCTCGGACGCAGTGTCGCGGTGTGGGCTGAGCTTCCGGAGCCACCCGGCTCTGGTGAACTCCACCTTCGCACAGGCCAGCCTGCCGCGGCTATTCGCCACAGGTCTGTTTCTGTGCACCGCCATTCTGCTAACATGTGTATAGCAAGCGTGCGTGGGATCCATGGACGTTGCTGCACAGTCTTCACGGTTCACGGTGCATCTGTGCTGCAGTTGTCGACGGCCTGAAGTACCAGGACTCGCACGAGTGGGCGAAGGTGGACGGCGACATCGCCACAGTTGGCATCTCCGACTTTGCGCAGGTGATCGCCGCGTCGCCTCACATGCATGCCTTGTGTGATCGATCTGCACCGCAGCCAGGCATCTTGATGGATCAATCACTTTAGCGGCTGTCGCTTGTGCTGCAACAGGCAGAGCTGGGCGACATCGTGTACGTGGAGCTGCCGGAGGTCGGCTCCGAGGTGAAGCAGGCGGAGCAGTTTGGCGTAGTCGAGTCTGTGAAGGTGCGCGGGCGCATGAGCCGCTTGCCTCTTCGGAGCACGTGCAGCACATGAGCGAACTGCATGGCGGGCAATGCTGTGTGGGACGCATGGACTGGTGGCACGGAGAGTCTCTGAGCACACAGGCTGTCCGAAGCTTCTCCTGTGGTTGCACAGGCCGCCAGCGATGTCAACTCCCCGGTCAGCGGCGAGGTGACAGAGGTCAACTCAGCCCTGGTGGACGACCCGTCGCAAGTGCGCACCTGATCTGACACGGATGCGCTTTGCGAGCTTCTGCCCTGTCCAGAATGTCATATCTTTGCAGCCTTGCTGGCAGACGACTTGCTGCATACTGTCCTGAGACATCCTGCGTGGCAATTGGCTGTGATCTGCTGCTTTCGGTCGCCATGCTGGAAACTATCTTGACATCGTTCGCCACCACGCAGGTGAACAGCGCGCCGTTCGACTCCTGGTTTATGAAGGTGCGTTTGTACATCTGCTGATACCTTAGCGGGGCATCCATACTGCCCTTTGCTTGATTCTGAAACTGTGTCAATCAAGCCCCTGTATATAAAGTTCTCTTGTTGACCGCTGCAGGTCAAGATCTCTGACTCTTCGGAGCTGGACTCGCTCGCGGACGCCGCCGCGTACGAGAAGATGTGCGAGGAGGGAGGAGGCGACCACTGAAGGTGCATCCCTTTTTTCTACCGAGCTCCCTGCGATGGCAGTTGAAGTAGGAATCCGCTGCCCGATGGCCCTCCAGTCTTGGAGTTTCGGCAGCCGTACATGATGCCGCCCTTGTATGGTCTGCATGTTTCAATTTGAACCCCTGTTCGAGGCGTTTCAATGACCCGGCGTCAATCATATTGCCGCAGGTAGCCAGGACACCCCGGCAAAAAGCCCCGTCGAGCAGCAGCTCTGCCGGAGCACCGACACATGCGATTGATTGAGCCAGCTGGGCAACGGATCAGCCAACTGCTGTACGGCTGGTGCTCGCTGACGGAGGCGCTGCTGCGTTGAAGATCGATCAATATCGCGGTTCTGGACGTAACTGCTCGAGTCATTGTTTGCAGTTCACAATTGCCTGACCGAAGAGAGACACTGTGGATTTCCAGCAAATACCTGGCGTGCCTGAGACGACCGAATCATCAATCGTCACGCATAGGAGAATAGTGCCCGCGTCTTTGGCGGCTCCTTCCACCCCTTCGCCACGTTCGGGCCAGCAGCACTGTTGTCACGTTAACTGGGCATCGGCCGGCCACGTCGACGCATCGGCCGGTCATCAATTGGGAATATCTAGTGTCTTGCATTTGGCAAAGCTTCCCTGTATCTCCTCTCCTGACTGAATTGAGTAGTGAGTGCTGATTCTGTCACCATGTCACCTGACGTGCCCTTAAAGGCTCGTCCGTTTCTGTCGCATGCTTGAAGTGACGCACGAAGCGAATATTGGCAGTGAACATTGCAAGGTTGGGCAAGAGGAGAACAGGGCGGTGCACTTGCACCTGCTATTCTTGACCGAGGTGCGACCTCCGCTGATCAAAAGTTTGGCGGGCTCCTCATCGACGACACAGCCTTGCGCGCTGTGTGTACGGCATGCAAGCAAGTCAGAGGTTGTGTGCCAGAGTGTGCCAAAAACGCTCTGTCAGCTCGACCCCCTCCCTGATGTTGCAGCCGGCATGTCGGCTCGTGCTGCGGTTGCACCGGACCCTCTGCCGATCGACGGACAGGATGATGGCCCCTGCAATGCCGGAGACCCGAGTGCTGCTCACCCCGAATCGCCAAGGTCATTCTGTCAACCTTGCCGCTACCTAACCTAAGCACACATAATGCCTTTGTGGCGTCCTTTGCCGGCATTCTTGGCGAGTCGGCTGTCCGCCGAGGCAGTAGGCTGAAAGGCTGAGCTTGGTGAGTAACGATTTTTCAGGGCCCGTCTTGCACATTAGATGTACACACTGCGCCTGTTGATGCAATCCGCTGCAGCGACTGAGGGCACACGAGTGGTCGCAAGGCCTGGTATCGCCGCTGCAGGAGCATGGCACACGGCGGCGCCGGCCTGAACCTGCACTGGGGGGCCGAGTGGCAGCCAGCGCCCAGTCCGCCCCACGGCCACGCCTGGGCGGACAGCAGCCCGGCCGCCCCGTCGACAGCCGCCAGCGACAGCTTCTCGCCCGACAGCTGCCACAGTTTTAGCCACAGCCTTAGCTGCGCCGCGGCGCCGACGCTGCTGTGCACCTCCCCGCCGGCGCTGCTGCTGCCGGGCTCGGCTGCCCTGCTGTCAGCCTCACCGCCTCCGACGCAGCGCCTGACGGGGTTCCAGCCGCACTGCAGCAGCCAGCCCGCCACCGCGCCGCCGTTTGCGGTGGCCAAGGCACTGAGCGGCGGCTATGGCGCGGAGCAGTCGCTGATGCGCGCGTTCTCCACGCCAGCCATTGCACGGCCAGCGGCGGGCCACGCGGTCAGCTACGGCGGTGGCGGCGGCCGCCACTCTTCGCACTCGCCGGGCAGCGCGCCTGCCGGCGGCTCCCAGGACAGCAGCGGCACGCCGCTCAGTCGCGCCGCGGCGCGCTCGCTGTCGGTTGACGACCCGAGTGCTGCGCCTGGGACCCCAGGTGTGTCCGGCCTGCAAGCAGATCTAGCCAAGCTGCTATTGCAGCAGCGCTGATACTGCAGGACCTGTGTAATAGAAAACATCTACCTACACACCACCAGGAACCGCCTGAAGCAGGTGCTGCATCTGCGCCACAATATTCAGCGGTGCCTCTCGATGTCATTGCCTCAAAGTGCTCCGCACCTCCTGCATCAGCTTTTGTTGTTGAGTATCCAGGCGGTGGCGACCCGCTGGACGAGGTGGCGCAGGCGCACGCGCGCTACCTGACGCCGGCGCACCTGCGCAAGGGCAAGGGCGGGCGGCAGCCGGCGGCTGACCCGCGACGCGACCCCACCGTCGCGCCCGCCAAGGCCAGACGCATCCTGGCCAACCGGCTGTCTGCGGCGCGCTCCAAGATGAAGGCCAAGTCCAAGGCCGAGGTGTGGCACAGCTGTGGCACAGCTGCCTGTTTGTCGGATCAACAGCGTGACTACATGCTGATGAGGACGCTTGGCTCAGCTGTGCCATTCTGGCAAGCGTGCAGATCCTCCCAGCCCCAGCCAGCAGAATGTGTACTGAAATCACTTGCCGGCACGGCGTCCGCATTGAGGCAGATGTGGCAGCCTGCGATTGGGCGCAGCAGCATGACATGTTTTGTGACCCGCTGCCCACACCACTGTGGCGCCCTGGCAGCAGGTGCTGCGGGCGCAAGAGCAGGCGCTGGAGGAGCAGAGGGCCAGCATCAAGGGGGAGCTGCAGGGCCTGTCCGCCTCCTTCCACCGCGCCTCAGTAGACAACCGCGCCCTGCACCAGCAGCTCAAGGTGGTCACACAATTTGTTCATTCAGGCTCACAGAAGCACATTGTGCCTGGCGACCAACTGCTGCATTCGTTTCCCTATACTCGGATGTGCATCCAACATGACAACGCATGGCAGATGAACACTGTGCTTAAGCCATCATGGACTTGGAGCACCAACATGCTCACCTTCTACGGCAGCCTTCCTTTTGTTGGGCTGTAACACATTTCGCAGAGTAGGTCTCTGAACGACCGAAGACAACCACAGCCTGAGATGCGTGCTGCTCAGGTGCTGCAGCGCCACCAGCAGATCCAGGACCTCTTGCACGACCGCCTGTGCGCGCAGCGCCAGCTGCTGTTGGCCGAGAGTGCGCCGCCGCCGAGGGACGCCTGGTCCCCCTCAGGACCGTGTTCTTCCGTGCTGCCGCTCTTCGGTGGCCCCGTCCCCGGCAGCCAGGACCTGCCGCTGCTCGGCGTGCCGCAGCAGCGCCCGCCGCAGTCCGAGGCGGCGCAGGCCCTTCTGCAGCCGTCCGACCTAATGAGGCTGCCACTGCTGCCGCTGTCGCAGCACGCCAATGCCGGCTTCACGGTGAGCGGCGGCGGCGGCGGCGGCGACGGCGGCGGCGGCGGCGGCGGCGGCGAGGCAGCGGACGGCTCACCTCCCCTGGCCCTGCCGCAGCCGATGCGCAGCTACGAGTTTGAGCCCTTTTCAGGCCTGCAGCTGCCGGCCTTCCCGCCGCTGCCAGACAGCTACCACGACTCTTTCCTGCAGCACCAGACGCCGGCAGCACCCTGTTTTGTGGCGCAGCAGGCTAGACCGGGCAATGGCAGCGGCGGCCGCGGCGGCGGCGGCGGCGGCGCCTTTGCTGCCTTTGGCAGCCATCGCTCGCACGTGCAGTACCTGAATGGCGCCGGCGCCGGCATCACCCCCTCGGGTGACCACGCCACCTTCATGGAGCAGGTGACAATTTCTTGCTGTCTGATGCCGACAATGCACCGCTTGAGAGCGCGTCCCCCTGAACGTCAGGGTGGCGTGCCACAACATCGAGCTGGATGGGTTCATGCAGGCATCGCGCATGCACATCGTCAGTGCAGCTGCCTTGAGGATCCTCTCACTGCGTCACTCCATCCACTGTCGCCACTACTGCAGGAGGAATATGATGCCAGCGCCGATTCCGAGCTGGCCCGCTACCCGTTTTAGGGGCGCCAGCGGCCGCAGCGCACGATCCTTGCAAGTGCAATCGATTCAGGACTGGGCAGGGAACATACGAACTGTGGTCTCAAAGGTAATTGTTCATGGGCCAGGCAAGCCGGTCGTCCGCGGGTGCAATTAGGACAAGGGGATAAGTTTACGGGGGAATCTCGGATGGCGCGGGGTCACATCAGTGGGATGGTTTAGAGGGATTTCTTGTCTTGGTTTGTGTTTCCGGTCCCGAACTGCGCCGCCTGGGCGCGGCAAACTTGCCGCGGCGTTCTCGCGCAGATTCTAAACCTTCCAGCGCAGGGGCCGGTGTTGCTGTAGTAGAGCTTGCAACAATATCATAGCTATACAGTATTCTTCTGTGGTATTCGAATTTGAGCGTCAGTGGTGTTGGTATCGATTGTCAGGCACTGCGCGCTGTACCCAGTCTGCATTCTGCCGCCAATTAGGCGGTTTGTCTCTCAATTTATGTTGCTGCTCATGTATGCCTGCAAGCAGCCATTTCCTTCATTTGCTGCGATGATTCGTCACAGCCAGGGTTGGTGTTGATGGTTTCAGGTCAGACTGTAGTACTCGTACACGACTGGGATGTTGGTGCTAGCACCAACATCCCAGTAACAGCATGCTGTTACTTGTGGCGATTTTGCTGTTGCCTGTAATTGTCGGCGAGGGTGGTTGAGTTCAGGTTCTTCGCTACTACCAAGAATACCACATCAGTGCCAAGAACGTCTATTGCTGCAGCAGCATATCCAGCTTAGTGTCTGTATATTGTGTACCCATTGCCGGATCAATCGCCATATTCACGATACTCTCCCTGCCTTTCCGCCGCCACCTGCACCGCCCAATGTCCAAGCCAACACCAACCGCGCCATTTCAACGTGCGCAAGCATAGGCCTCTGGCTCTGTATCGTGCAGCTGTTGACTGCTTTGTCTTCGTCATTGTCCCAGCTGTAAGTCGCTGCTGCTGTTGCTAGACCCCCTTCACCAGTAGTGCTGCATTGATGCGGTCTGCCGTCATGTGCAGCAGTATTGCGCATGACCGCCAAGCTCGTCGATCGGTTGGGGTTTCAGGGGTTTCAGCCCGACTGCAGGTACTGCAGCAGCTCCGAGACCGACACTTGCTCCGGCTCGGGACGCGGCAGGGCGCGGAATAGGGCGATGGACTGGTGCCGGATGAGCGTGTGGCCCGCGGCCCGCAGCACTTCGTCAAAGCCCTCAAAGTCGATCAGGTCGCCGCCGCCGCAGGCCTCCAGCAGCGCCTGCCGCAGCGGCCCCAGGCCTGCGATTGGTAGGAACGTCCTTCAAGGCAGTCCAACTCTGGTCTGGGACACAGCTTCACTGTGTAAGTGGTGATCCATTCAGGCCGTCGATCGGTCCACACTGAGAAGACGAACCATTCTTCAACGTCTGGCACGGCGTCAAACCGCGTGGTGCCAAGGCTGTCAGGGATCACCGACACCGAGATGTCACATGTGCCACGTTTCACCGCAAGCAGCAGAGCTTCGATGATGTGCCCACGCACCTTGCTCGCGGAGTGCGGCCAGCGCGGCGCGAGCATCAGCTTGCGGGAACTGGTGACGGTTGTTCTCCATGAACTGCACCACAAGGCAGCCGCGCATCAGCCAGAACAACGCCACGTCCATCACAAAATGCACGAATAATTTCGATCAGACTCCGCCTGAACATAACGGCGTCCACAGTTGCATGTATCACTGTCTGACCGTCACAGCAGGTCTGCTTGAACCGCCGCAAGACTTATTCGTTGGGTGCAGGCAGCGGGGTGCATCTGGAGATCACCAGGATGGATGCTCACCTGGAATGTGAACTCGTCGGCGTTGAGCAGCTCGAACTGGCGCTGGTGGATGGTCAGGATGGCGCCAACCGCCAGGTCTTGCTCCGTGTAATAGCGGCCCGCGTCATCTTGGGCGCCCGCGGCAGAGCCGCCGCCGGCACCCGGCCGGCACACCTGCTCACACGAGGGCGCCAGAGCCTCACCACACAGCAGAGCTTTCAGCAGAGGGCGCTTGACATGGTACTGGGTGCATACACGGGCAAGGCAGGGAGATGTGGCAACCATATCTGCAGGTGCATGGGTGGCATCATGAAAGCATTTTTTTTGCTAGGGCTGGCGAGAATTTGACTCGTCAGTCAAGTAATTGAATCAGCTCAAGGCTGGCGGCGGACACACCGACATCCGCTCCAGAAATTTGCCTCCAGTGATGCCGGAGTTCCGCTGCGGCGGCTCGAAGATGGACAGCGTGTCGTCGCCACAGAAGTACGACAGCACGAACTTGCGGTCCCTGCCGCGCAAACAGGGCAGGCTTTTTCGATGCAGGAGGCAAGAGTGCGGCTACATGGCATCTATGTAGGGTTTCACGCCGACACAAGATATCAATTGCATTGGTTGTGCATCAGAACTGTGCACGACTGGCCCACCTGTCAGATGGCGTCAGGAGCTGTGACGGCGTCTCGTGGAACCGGCAGCCGAACCGCAGAACAATACGATGCTTCTGCATGAGGTTGTAGAAGTTCTTCCTGCATATTGTCATGCACACAAGGGCTGGTCAAGCCTGCCTTGACATTCAAGAAGCGCCATATGAGAAACACAAGCTGACTGACCATGGATTAATGAGCATCGTGCTCCATGAGCAGGCCCCGCTGGGGGAGAGTCCTTTCGTAACGAAAACTGCGGCGCGGATTGAGCACATCAGAAACAGCTCACTTGGGCTGCTGCGGCAGCAGGCTGATGCAGTTCTGGGCGCTGTCCTCGAAGGAGCCAAAGCCGTTGTAGGGCGGCAGCGTGCGGCTGGGCACCGGCGGCGCCGCGGGCGCTGCGATCTCGATCGCCTCCATGTCCTCCGCCGACACTCCCAGCTTCTCCTGGCGCATCATTGTCCAATTCTGTGCGAGGAATTTCTTTGGCAGAAATAACCGATAATTGTCAGATCAACACAGATCCTCAAGCAGATCCTCAAGGCGGTCAGGGGAGGCGTGCTGCAAATGGTGATTTCGAATGTCGCAGGACTTGTCAAGCCGCTTGCCCCGTGACACAAGCCTCCTGTACAAGGTGCTGCGCCTGCATCCTGCAGCGGCCAGCAATCAGGAACTGACCTGGTAGTATTGGCGGGTGAAGGCGTCGCAGTCGTGCAGGAAGAAACGGCGGCCGTGGACGCAGATGGCGGCGCCCAGCCGCAGGTCCGACGGGCGGTAGCAGTCCGCCGCCTTGTTGGCACCCATGGGCGTCATACCCACGCTCGAGTGCGCCTGCGCAGCGTGTGCACTGCTTCAATTGTGCTACACGAAAGTTTGCAGGGCCCTCTTTGCGAGGTGCGCGTTTCAGATGCCGCCAATGCTGCACAACTGCGTGGAAGCGAAGGCCACATGTTGGCAAAATGACGGACGACACTTACTCCTACACGCCAACTTGCAGAGGTTACCGAAATGGCGCTGATCGGCGGCAGAGATGCGAGCACCTTGGGCAGCTTGGCGCGGCGCAAGAAGACAGGGAAGGCGTCACGCCCCGAGTTGGCCTCGTGCACCTCCAGCACCTGTCAAGTTGGACATTCGCGGATGTATTGAGCGAACAAAGGTAACTCTCATGATCCGTTCGACAAGACAAAAGCGAACAACAACAAAAACAGCACCTCCACGGTGTCGTCCTCCAGAAAGAAGTGCAGCCGGTAGGGCCGCCGGTCGCCCTGCAGCGAGTTGCGGTCGTCCCACACGCAAAAGAAACGAAGGACTTTGCGAGAGTTTTCCAGATATTGCGAAAGCCGGCTGCCGCTCTCATGTGGCAGCGTCTGCGAGGCACTTGGCAATGGCGCGCCAGCATCTGCGAGCGAGCACCCTGTTACCTCAGCTGCACCGTTCTTGCGCTACCAATGTTGCCATGCCACAGGCACCAGAGCACGTGCAGGCGCTGTCGTCAGAGTGAGTAGTGAGTCCCACCTGCAGCAGGCGGGCAGTAGTGGCTGGGACGCTGCGGCTGTGGCGCCGCAGTCCGGCGGCCAAACGCCGCGCGGTAGTGCTCCAGCGGGTCAGCCGGATACGGCAGCCTGAAGGAGGACCAGGAGAAGTCTCGAGAGCAGCAACCTGACTGATCCACAATTGCGAAACAGAGTGGCATGCCTGCACAGTGCCTGACAAAGGGGGTTGATGGAGCTCATGCTTGATGATCGGCCTCAGGTGCACCAAAAGTCTGTGGGCTTCCACATGCTAGCAATAAAACTCGCACAGCTTCCCTGACGAGGTGTGATGTGAAGGAAACGTGTGCAGCCTCACTTGTCAGCCAGCTGCAGCCCGGCGGTCGCCGCCATGTGCTCGCGGGTGAAGGCGTCAGCGTCCACGATGTGGAAGTCGCGCGAGTACAGCGTGAAGGCTCCTCCCACGAGAAAGTCTGCCGGCGCAAAAAAGTCCGTGGCGTTCTTCTTGGGCCGGTGCCGCTTGATCAGCATGCCCTGCGCCATCGCCGTTGTCACTGTCAGGTGTCAAGTGTGGTCAGCCAGGTGTAGAAGATATATCACATCTGTAGCGCTCAAGAGAATGCTCACACTGCGGCTGACCAGGTTCAGCACCATCACGTGCTCACCAGACAAACATCATCGTGCGCTACGCGGTGCCAGATGCCCCCACCTGCAGCAGGCCGCTGTTGTCCTGCCGCGGCTCGCAGATGTCGACGGTGTCGTCCTCCAGGTAGTAGTGCACCGCGATGTGGCGCACCCGCCGGTCCTCCTCTCCTGTGCTGTCGCTTACCTGCTCCCTGAAGTAGCCGAACCACCGCAACACCTGCAAAGTAAATTTGATGTACGAAATTGATATACGTTTCTTCAGGCCATGATCCTGCACAGCGATGCATATCAGACAGCACAGTGTGACAGCGTGCGGCGTGATTCCGCCGCGGCGGCTGTATGTCACCGACATTGGCGGCCTGCGGGCAGCAGGCTGTCTGCCCTGTGACGGCGGCCAATCCATTGTGTGCGGCCAGCAACCATCACCTTACGGTCATTTGACACCCACTGCGGCAGGTGATCGCTTGGCACGAACGGCTGGCCGTCCGTCTCCGGCGGCTGCAGTGTCTCTGCTGGGCCGAAGGGCGCCGCGGCAGGGGTGGTCATGCCTCCCGCCGCCGGCATCGCCGGCGAGGCCACGACTGCATAGCCCCTGCATACAGCAGTCTCGATGTTGTGGGACATTCTGCTGATCTTCACCTTCAGTCGTGCAGACATCAACAGGCACGCAACCAGCCTCAGCACACCTGGAGAAGGTCAAGCCCTGCTTCTTGTGGAAGGCCCGATCAGAGGTAGGAGCCTGCGCGTAAGAAGAAGTGAATTTGGAATGAGATTATCGACTGTTCTGCGTTGATTTCTGGCGGACGACGCCCTTCGAAGCAGCGATGCGCACCGGATGGACCCGATATCCCGGCAAATTCGGCAACGCCACAGCCTCCGACATCGCGTGCCGTGCGAAAGATGCAATTTTACGATACCAAAGGTCATGCTAGTGGTAGGCAATCAGCCTCGCCGTTTACATTCATGTCGGAAACAGGCGCGCCCAGACCAGCTCTCCCGCGGATAATATCTCCCGCGCTGAGCGTCTGCCTGGTTCGACTGGTGCAGCCCAGTTTGCAGCTCAATCGCCCCGCTGCGTCAATACCAACTGGTTGCTGAAACGTTTCTGAGGCGACTGAGCTGGCCACTAGGTGCTGAGAGGGCACTTGAACCGGCGAAACAACCAACGCGATCTGCAGCCGGTGAAAGCACCATGTCGGGCAGGCAGATGCTGTTCCGGCATCTGAGCACGCTATCGAGGCGCGTTGTAGCTGCAGAACACACCGCAGGGTTTGGCGCTTCCGCCCTCGCCCAGCAGGTTCGTTAGGAACGGCCTGCTCTGCTCTGCTTCAACTGGAGCTGGACAATGCACTTGCAATCCTGATGTGCAGGGCAGAACGGAGTCCGTCCGTGCTGGAACGCGGAATAGTCCCTGTGCGCCTTATATCCTCAAGGTTGTTGCGACCCGCGGGACGCGGCCATCGCACTGCGAGACATTTGCATGGATGAGCAACCGATCTCGATGCGTCCGCAGGCACAGCCGCAGCCACAGCAGCAGCTGTGGAAGCTGGGCGTGGGCCTGATGGCAGCCGCAGCGGCAACCGCCACGGCGCCGTCGCCGGCTGCGCACTGTGCCGGCGGTGCAGACACGGCAAAAAAGCTCCCCGTGCGTTCCCTCTGCAATGATTGAGCCGGAACAGAAGTCGAAACATCATACCGACATGTATGACACGCAAGCCCCACTGCCAATCCTGTAAAGTTTGACGAGCGGTGTCGGCTACAGGACCTGACGGCTGGCGGCATCTCGCTGCGGGGGTCCAGCACGCCGGCGAAGAAGCAGCGCAGCATCGTCTTCGTGCTGGGCGGGCCCGGTTCTGGCAAGGGCACCCAGGTGTTTGTCCTATCGGCTTCCCCACTGTTTTGCATTCATGGCATGACGGCGTTCAAGCCATGGATTCCTCGTTGCTGCGCGTCAGGCAGGCGCTGCGCAGCTCGTCAGTCTGAAACTGACCGCACAGCTCGATTCGTCAGCAGCAGTGCGAACAATCGCAGCAGGGCCAGTTACTCAGAATTGACGTTGATCAGAGTCGACCAGCGGCCATCTCGAGAACACTTGATCACATCTCGGAGTGCTGATGCAAACCGTCAACAAGGAGCCGTCTGGTGCTTTGCGCGCAGTGCGCCAAGCTGGTGCAGGAGTTTGGCATAGTGCACCTGAGCGCGGGCGACCTGCTGCGGGCGCACATGAAGAGCGGCAGCGCCGATGGCAACATGGTCGCGGAAATGATCAAGGAGGGCAAGATCGTGCCTTCGCACGTACGTCCCCATCTTAGCTCAAATCCAGCACTGAGCCTCGCCTGCAGTGGTTGAAGGGCAGCCCTTCTTCCTGACAACGCCCTGCAATGTGAGTTGGCCTCCATGGGCACTGCGCAAGGAGGCCTCCACGAGCTGCTGTTGGGTGGGTGACTGTCTCCTTTCGAAAGGGGCGCAGGTGACCAACGGGCTGCTGGAGAATGCGATGAACCAGAGCGGCAAGGACAATTTCCTCATCGACGGCTTCCCCCGCAACGATGAGAACCGTGCCGCCTTCGAGGTGCGTCATCGCAGCATTTTCGCAACCTGTGGGCGGATTGCATCGCTCATTCCATTGACGCTGCATAATTTTCGTGTAGTTGATACCACAGCATCTGTGGTCGTTCTTCGAGTGACAGTAGCATTGTCGCCGGCACGCCTGCAGTCGGACACGGGGGAGGAGCCGGCGTTTGTGCTGTACTTTGCGTGCCCGGAGGAGGTCATGGAGAAGCGGCTGCTGGGCCGCAAGGAGGGCCGCACCGACGACAACATCGAGACCATCCGCAAGCGCTTCCATGTGATGCTCCTTCCTGTCGAAATGCAACATGGTATGATGACCCCTGCACGACTCCCTTGTCAGCAAGGACATGCAGAAGTGCAGAAGTCCGGGTCTGGGAGGAAGACTCTCTTAGATGTTACGCAGAGCCTACATTGCAGTAATATCAAGCAGTACACTGATAAAATCTTGTGCCGCCTCACAGGTGTTCATGGACTCCAGTCTGCCGGTCATCGAGCACTACCGCAGCAAGGGCAAGGTGCGGGAAATCCACGCCGACCGGTCGCCGGACGACGTGTACAAGGAGGTCCGGGAGCTGTTTGTGGACCTCTGATCAGAGACGGATTATCAGCAATTGTAGTATGTGGAGACCATAGGCTGCACCGCTGGTGGTGCCAGAAATGACTGCTCATGTCGTTGTGCGGCTTACGTCTTTAGACTTCGGTGCATGCACACCAATGCTGAAGAGCGCAGCCGCAAGGCACTCATCCGATAGTTATTCGGCACACGCCCTCACACCCCTCCGCCCTCACAGCCCTCTTCAGAATTCCTGCCAGGCTCACAACAACACGATGCGTGCCCGCACACCCCTTCCAGGTGGCGCCAAGACTCCCACGGGAGCCGCATCCGCAGCAGCGCCTCTGCTGCCACAGATACCAACTCCATGAGCGGTTTGTTGGCGCCCTCAAGCATCCAAACCCGTTACTGAGCCATCCGCCGTCCATCAGTGCTTGATGGAGATGACGGAGCACCAGGGATGCGCCGGGCCGAAGTCCCAGGCGAGGCGCAGGGAGGCGTCGCCGCTGTGCCGCGCCTGCGCGATCACCCGCAGCGCCATCGCGTTGCGCACCGCCACCTTCTGCAGCGCCTCCAACTCCGCCAGCTGCAGTATTATGAAAGCAACCTCGTAAGAAGTATAACCTCAAGTACTCGCAGCGCCATCGCGTTTTGCACCGCCACCTTCTGCAGCCCCTCCAGCTCCGCTAGCTGCGGCAACAATATCAACATGGTCAATGGTAGAGACTGAGTCTACGAATGAACCTAAGCACCCGTGGCGTCGTCGCGTCGCGCACTGCCTTCTAGCAGCCCATCCACCTCTGCCAGCTGCGCCAGTTCAATAAAAAGTAGTTATACAAGTCATTATTGACTCATTGACTGTTCCCTTTCCATCAGCAGCACACTGCAACTATATTCAGAATCAATATCCAGATCATCTCTTTCCACCAGCAGCGCACCGCAGCCCCCCAGTTTTGCCAGATGCACCAAGGCACGTCGGTGATCACAAAGCAGGACACAGCCTCGTTGCATTGAGAGTGGGCCCCTTTAAAGTGGGCCCCTTCAAAGTGGCCCCTTCAAAGTGTCAAAGAGGTCGACAGCCGAGCCTGCAGCGTCCCATCTGCCAGCACAGGCCGCAGACCGCATGGAAGTCAGCAAACTCCTATGCATTTTTTTAGTGGAATACTGCGCTTGCACCAGCGCCGCAAACCATATGCAGCATGGAGCGCTTTCATTCGTATACTCACGCTGCCCAAGGGACGTGCGCGCACCTGGGAGGTGGTGAGGCGGAAGCTGGCGGCGGCGGACAGCGCCTGCGCGTGTGCGCGCGCCTGCAGCAGATTGTCCTGCGCCAGCGTGAACAGATGCTCCGGCGTCACACCTGCATCAGAGAATGCAACCAATCCAATCCGATGATAAAGCTTATAATATTGTTGCGCGTGCACGCGCGCCTGCAGCAGGTTGTCTTGCGCCAGCATGAGCAGGTGCTCCAACGCCATATCTGCAGCAGATTGGTGGAAGACTGAGAACTGATTCAGAGATCAGCATCGTTCCTGCAGCAGAGAACTACCGGCACACGATTAGCTCCAGCGCGAGTCAGGCTGTCGGGAGCCGCATCTATCTATCATTCCAATTCTCTGTTGTTCGATAAGATCGATTCCGCTCGCCCTGCACAAAGTGGACGAAACCTACGCACCAGAGATGTCCATGGCCTTGGCGTGCTGCTGGTACAGAAGCGGCTTTTAAACCAACAGCAGTGGCTGATCAACACAGTAAATATCTATGACGAAAGCGCAGGCTCTGGAGACGCGCACCCGAGATGTCCATGGCCTCGGCGTACTGCTGGTGCAGCAGCGGCTCGGGGCGCACCAGCCGCCGGAACGCTGCAAAGCGCTGCACGGCGAGAAGCAGCAGCTGTCAAGTACACGGTTCCTTCTGCTGCATGCAAGGAGCCAAGGCAGCGCCAAACGCCACGGCCATGTGACGCCTTGGCCATGTACGCCACCTCCGTCACAGCTCTGACGCCGAAGCCGCCACGCTGCCTGCCACACAATCTTCACGGCTTGCAGCAGGCTGCCCCAGGAGGCCTCCTACCTACTCCACAACATGCACAGCGTGGGGCTGCATCACAACAGCACATGTATTGTTGTGATGCCTCCACCTGGTCAAAGCGCTGCGCGGTCGCCGTCGGCAACGCCCCGGGCGGCTCCGGCAGTGTGCCTGCCAGGTGGGCGCCCGCGGCGGCGCGGAACAGGCCCTGGCAGGCCGCCTTGCCCGCCTCCAGCCAGTGCACCTGCAACGGTGCAAGAGATGGTCTCCAATGCCGCAACCAATGGAGCAACAACACCAGGTTGCTGTGTCCCGAGTCGTGAAATGTCCGCCCCTGATCATGCCACAATGACACCCAGCATGCTGCTTTGCCCGGCACAACTGGCGCCCCCAAAACTGACAGAGGATGACATCGGGCATGGCATTCACGTCTGGTTGGCGGCTCCCAGTGAATAGGATCTGCGACATTTCGATTTCAGGGAATCTGAAACGAAAACTTTGTTATCAGCGGGGATGTCAAACATATGAAAGCGCGCACCGCCATGGTGCGCTGCAGCTGCTCCTCACCGGCCTCCTGTGCGGCCCTGCTTTATGTATATAGATTCAGCGTTAGATTTGCGGTTGTTTTTGTGACGTCTGAAACTGCAAACCAAGCGCGCACCGCCATGGTGCGCTGCAGCTGCTCCTCGGCGGCCTCCTGCGCCGCGCGCTGGGCGGCCTTGGCGCCGCGACCGCCGCCCTTGCCCGCCTTTTTGCCGCCGGCCTTCTCGGGCGGCGGCGGCGGCTGCGGCGGCGGTGCCGAGGCGACGAGCGCATGCGCCCCCTCCAGCGCAATGCCGTGCAGGTAGTCGCAGTACCTAAACCAGTGTCACGCATAAAGGTTTCGAAGGAAACCCCAAAACAATGTCGCTCATGAGATTCATTTTGTTGTAGACAAAATAGAAATAGAAAGAAAAAAGAAAAAAAAGAAAAAAAAACGCGCGGGCGCCCTCCAGTGCAATGCCGTTCAGACAACCGCAATACCTTGCGGACCACAGACAACCTTGTGTTGCAGAATTTCCAAGAAATGCTGCCTTCTGTCAAGAGGAGTCGCTCGCCAGACAGGCGGCGAGCCAAGCACGAAGTGATGTGCAGGGTGTTCGAATGCATTAGGAAGATAGAAACGTATCAAGGGTGCATGGAAGCAGCGAGGAAGTGGGGGCTCAAGGAGCTAGGGCACACCAGTAAAGGCTGCAGAACTCGCGGGGCGCGTACAGCTGCTGCGCGCAGCCCAGCAGCAGGTGCTGCAGCATCGCGCTCGCCGTCTCGATCTCCACCCACGTCCCCAGCGGCCCCTGTGCACATGACGCAATCACCTCATGGCTCTGCTTCCGGCAGGTGCTGAAATGAATGCGGGCGGTGATTCGGCGCCACCATGCCGTGCCAACAGATCCGCAGACTGAGCACTTGACTGTTGCACCCAGTGCACGGGGTACAGTCAGGTGCGCACAGCAGAAAATGGGATGGCAGGCCTTGAGCATTCCATAGCATTCTGTCTGCACATTTGAAGCGCTTGACATGGCGGCATGAGTTGTGCAGGAATCAGAGTTGGCCGCCAGACCTGCGGGTCTTCGGCGCCAAGGCCCTGCCACCGCCAGCCGGCCGCCTCCAGCGCCGCCAGCGTCTCGGGTGCGGCGTCGGCATTGGCCGCGTGGCCCTGTCCACATCCCAAATCGAAAGTCAGTACACACAGTACAGAGACTGAGAGAAGTTGCGCAGATCGTTGTCATGCATGCTGTCTGAAAACGCACACCGGAGCAAGGAGCAGTTTCCGTCCTCACCCCCAGGTTGTTCCAGTCCTCGAACAGCCGCCGCAGCCGCCGCCGCGTGCGCGCGGGGTTCAGGCACATCGCCTGGCACCAGTTCTGCGTCTGCAGGCGCAGGGAAAGCAGCGCCATTTGAGCAATGCGATGTGAAGCAGGTCCTGCAGCACAGACAGGCATTGCAATGTGCGCCAAGCAGGTGCCGTGAGGCAGCGGGCTGCGCTGCTGATCCTGGTGTATTGCAAACCTTATGACAGCTGCTGACCGCACACTTCCTTCCACCGCACAGGATCCTACTCAACCACCTCGTTTTCGGAGCAGGAGCACGAAGTTCGGGACAGCTGCGCAAACTCACCACGATGGTGGCCTGTTCCAGGAAGAGCTTAGCCTCGGGGCACGGCGGCTCGCCCGGCGGCAGGCCGCACGCGGCGGCCAGCAGCGCGGGGCGCGGCACCCAGGCGGGGCCGCCCGCCGGTGGCGGCTCGCCCGCCGCCTTCTTGCCTCCGCGCAGCACCACATGCAGCGCCGCGCGCTCTATGGAGCCTGCAGATGTAGAAAAGGGGTTGTAGTGGTGGGTGACTAGTTTTCATTTCACTGAGGTCTACTGTCTTCAGGCAGCACATGCGCATGATCCAGGGCATGAAGGCCGACTTGTCCGCCAGAATGCAGAGCTGTATCAAATATTCGTCTCGTCAGTGCCACCACAGAGCATGACTCGCTTGTCCCAGATGCTGCACCTGGCAGCTTGGTGGCGAAGTCGCGCAGGAAGGCCTGCAGTTGGCGCCAGGTGGAGACGCCGGATAGCTTGCACACGCCCAGCAGCCGCTGCAGCAGCTGCTCGTAGTGCTCCCACGCCTCCTCCGGCGACGGCACCTGCACATGGTGACGTATATTGCGTCTAAAATTGATAGAACCAAACCACAGTGGCGCAGACGCCTTCTCCCAATGGCACATGCACGCCGCAGCAGCGGGAAATCTCGCTAAAACCCTGTCCGTGGACTGCTCACCAGAGTTGCGAGGTAGGCTCCCGCCCGGTCCCCCCAGCGAGTCAGCGTGTGACACTGCGCATGCAAAACGCGGCTCAGAGACTGCATCGATTTGCCACAGAGGCGCACACCGGCATGCTGCGCGGCGGCGTCGGCGCCATCTGCCGCCGGTTGACGCCGGCGTCAAAGGCGGCGGCAATGACGGCGTCGTGCGCGCCCAGGCCCGCCGACTCGCGCACGCGCCGCAGCTCGCCCTGCGCCGCGACCAGGTGCTTGGCCGCTGAGTCCAGGTCCGGCGGCGCGCCAAAGTTCTGCAACTTCTCCAGCGCCTGATGCCAGTAGAACAACCTTATGATGAGAGGATATGGGGAGAATGTGAGCCTGGGGCAGCGCAAAAACATGCCAGGTCCGGCGGCACGCCAACATTCTGCAGCTGTGCCAGCGCCCTGGGAAACGGAGAAAAGCACAATTGCTTTGCAAAACACTATGATGTAACATGCAAATTAACGACATGACAAGCAGGGACGGGTGCAGATCATGTGTCCAAAATTGGCGGCACAGCAAAGTCTTGCCGCTTCTAGGCGCATGACAGCATCATCAAGCTTCATCAGTAAAACAACCGCTGCAATTTTGCGGCACCTGGGACTGGCCAACTGGGCAAGTTGAGGGGTCAGAGCAGATGCAGCGCAACCTTGTGCCAGGGCCGCAACAGCTATAACATGTTGGCTGCCCTTATAGGGTCGCCCAGGTGCATCTGTACATGCAGCCAGACCAGCTCCCAATGTTGCACAGCACCTGATGTGACAGTACCTGAGCAAGCAGTTCACCTGGTGCAGGTTGCGGCGGAAGCGCAGCCGCGCCAACAGCGCCGCCCGCATGGCCGGGTCCGCCCTTGCATCCGAGCCTGCGGCCTTGCCGTTGGCCGCGCCCTTTCCCGGCTGCTTTTCCGGCTGCTGTTTACTGCCACCCCTGGCGCTGCCAGCGGCCAGGCGGTCCTCGGCCAGGCTGAGCGCAGCGAGCGGCTTGTCGCAGCCGGCCACATCGGCAAAGCGGTCGTCGATGTCCAAGCCGAACGCGTGAGGCATCAGGTCCTCGTCCTGCGCCAGTAGAGATAATACAACCTTGGAACTCTCTTGTCAGAAGCAGTTGTCGACGTCTGGGCTAACAGCGCGCAGTACCATGTCCTGATTCTGCATTTACGTCAATGATTCGTTCCTTGAAACTGGGTTCAGAAGAACAGGGAGGCTGACAGCAAGGAGAAAGTCTGACAGGAAGCACGGCGCGAGGCCCACCATGCACACGTTGCTGGCGAGCGTGAGGCTGCGCACGGTGTTGCAGGTGGCGCGCAGCGCATTGCAGAACGCCGCCAGCGGCAGCATCGCCTGCGCCCTGGAGCAGTGGGCATGAAATCCTCGTTTCAGTGAATTTTGATACAGCTGGCACATGGTCTCCGCTTGATGGAGACAGTTGCTCGGTGGGTGCAATTGCAATGTCAGCGGTGGCCGGGGTCAAGAAGGACACAAGTCAACAGCGGACGCTGCTCCTCCCACGTTCACACAGCCCAGTGGCCTCGTGTGTTGTGGCGGGGCCGCTGCAGTGGCACCTGTCGGGCAGCAGCATGTAGAGGCAGGTGTAGACCGACTGCGGCAGGAAGTGGCCGGCGTGCCACGCCGCCTCACAGGCCGCCAGCCGGTCCATAACGCCGATGATTTGAGCGTCTGACAGCGCCTGAGGCGCGGCGCCGCCCGCCACCAGCTCCGCCGCCGTGCGGCAGTCGCGGTCAGCGCCCGCATCCATGCGCGGGTCGCCTGCCGTACGACAGAAACACTCGGGTTTCATATGGGTGTAGAAGAAGGTCCCGTAACAAACAGGCGACCATCTGAGCAATCGGCAACTCGTTGCTTGCCGTCTCCACGGCCGACGCTTCCTCGGAAGCCGTGTTGCCAATGGGTGCTGATCTCATCAGCCTCATCAGTGCCCCATGCTCGTCCGTGATGGCTGCGCACCGATCTCGACTGCGGTGATGGACTCGAACAGGCTGAAGCCGTCCGCGTGCAGCAGCTCCCCAGGCGCCATTGCGTCGCTGGCGCGCGCCAGCAGCGGCGCCACGTCCAGCCACCTCGGGCCGCCCGGCGGCTCGGGCCCAGCGTCCGCTGCGGGCGGCAGTGTCGCTGCCAGCTTGGCCATGCTGCCTTGGCTGTGCGTATCGGGCTCTGCGCGACTGGCTGCTTGCCCCCTACAGGCTTCCTGGGCTGCGGCTGACCTGTGTGACGCCCCCAATCCGACCTACTTTTTCTCGGACCTGCAGAGCAGATCGGCACATCATGGCGTAGTGGCCGGACGACAACCTGCACATCCTATGACACGACAGTGGGCTTGTAGAGCTGGTAGATTCCACAATTCATTCGCTGCGCACCTTGCCGCGCTGCAGGCGCTCTGGAAGGCGTCGATCTCCTTGCGGCACTGCGGCAGCATGCGCGATGGTTAGTCGGGATGTCATTAAACCAAAGGGGAACCCTGATGCTGCTGTTGGCATCCAAAAGTCTCATTCTCAGGCGCATGCGGCGCACCTTCTGCATGTTGCCGTTGGTCCGCCGCAGGCATTCCTGAAGCGCCTTCACGTCGCACGGCGACATGGATGCGTCGCCTGCAGGCTGCTGCGGCGGCATGCCAGCTATTGCAATCAAAGGTGTGAGATTGGTTTTGACTCTCTACTGCCTGGATTGTTATCTGGTGAGGCAGAGACTTGCAAAGCCAGCAATTGGAAGCAACTGCAAGATGAATTTGGCAGCCGCCGCCGTGGTATCGATAGCGTGGTGTTCAACTAGTTGTCACAGCGCTCGCGAAGTAAGCTTTGCCAGAAAGCCTTTCGTGTCGTCTTGCCGGTGCTGAAGACGCGGCCACGTGCCGATCCAATTGAAAGCGGCTGCGGCGGTGTGCATGCGCGCAGAATCCGCTTGCACCTGTTCACACATCCATCGTGATTACGAAACTGCGACCATGGTCGCCGCTGCGCATGCACCACAGGATGACACCGTCATAGATGCGCTGGCGAGCAAACTGCTCGATGCCGATTCCTCGCTGCCGCTGAAGTACCGGGTGCTGTTTTCACTGCGCAACCTGCCAGGAGAACAGGCCAGAGCGGTGCTTGCAGAAGGTGAGAGCTTTGCAGTATTCGCTGGCCGCACAGGAACGCATGTCTGCGGCCGCCATGCATTGCTGTTGCGGCGGACGCTGAGCATGGCGCACATACCGCAGGTCTGAAAGACCCGTCTGCGCTGCTGCGCCACGAGATCGCGTATTGCCTGGGCCAGCGGCAGGAGCCGGCGTCCATCCGCACTCTGACGGCCATTCTGCAGGACCTCAAAGAGCACGCAATGTGCGCCCTCCGCCGCTCCTTCATGCATTGCCGAAGAAACGAAACTCAAATAGCTGACACTTCGTGCACACTTGTGCGGAAATTCAGTACTGAGCGGTGTGTAATGTGGGTCTCCACGTGCTGCAGGGTGCGCCATGAGGCTGCAGAGGCGCTGGGCGCCATTGGCAATGGCAAGTGCGAGTGCATGTTGCGGCAGTTTGAGGACGACGACGTGCTCGAGGTGAGCGGCCTCGCGTCCACAGGGGCAGCCCCCATGTGCAGAAGCATGCGAGATCGAATTCCAATGCAGCGCGCCAGGTGTCGATCTGCTGCCGGCGAATTGTAGCCCAACGGCAGACCCACTGTCGTGTCACACAAGTTCAATTGTCACATTCTTCAGTACATCCTACACCGATCCACGCGCTCCCGCACTGCATTGCGCAGGTCGCGGAGACGTGCCAGCTGGCGCTGCAGCGGATCGAGCGGGAACGCGCGGGATCAGCCGAGGCGCCAGGCGACGGGCCGTCGCCGTACCTGTCGGTCGACCCCATGCAGGCGGCGCCCGCAGACACGCCGATGCAGCAGGTGCGGATGAGACTGCCATCATTGCGTTTCGAACGAGGAACCAGCAGAAGGGCAAGGGCCGTCTGGTCCCAGCAGTTACTTGCGTTTCTCCAAAGCTTGCGCTTCTCCAAGACGCTTCCGTAGACAAAATGGGCGATGCTGGTGCCTGGCGATCTTCAAGCCTCAAACTCAACAGGCTTGAATGGAACTCTCTGAAATGTGCAGCTGGAGGCGACGCTGCTGGATGAGGGCGCGACACTGCCGGCGCGCTACGCCGCGATGTTTGCGCTGCGCAACCGCGGCGGCGCGGACGCGGTCGCGGCTCTGGCGGAGTCCTTCACGGCGCGATCCGCGCTTCTCAAGCACGAGGTCGCCTACGTGCTGGGCCAGATGCAGGACCCGTCTGCTGTGGACGTCCTGAGGTGAGCCGCGTTGCCTTGCCACATCGATGTATGTGGAACCTGGCTGCGCACAGGCTGGAGGCCGCTGTCGGGCCGCTGCCTTTCATTTCTCTTCGTAGATCTAGCAAGCAAATCGGCCCCTAGCATGCCTGGTCGCGCGGCGCCATGCACATTGCGCACCCACCAGCTGCGCGCAGCAGCGACAAAACCCCCTATAGTCACTCGCGCTTTCTCAAGCTCCGACCTGCTTCAAGCGCTCTGCAAGCGTATGCTGCAGGATGGGGGGGAGGCGGCTGTTTCGCTCGAGGCCCTGCCTCCAAACTCTGCTCACTACATTCTACTCTGCCTTCTTACCAAGCGAGCTGAAAAGTGCATCTTTGCGCCCTGCAGGCGGGTGCTGCAGGACAGGGGGGAGGCGGCAATGGTGCGCCACGAGGCGGCCGAGGCGCTCGGCAGCATCGCCAGCCCGGTGTGCATGGCGCTGCTGGAGGATTGCAGCACAGATGCAGACCCGATTGTAGCGCACAGCTGCGAGGTGGCGCTGGACATGCTGCGCCACGAGCAGTCGGGCGACTTCCAGTACGCCGCTATGAGCTGACTCATGTCGCAGAGGAGTCCTAGATGGACCGAGCGCGGCAGCACCTTTGCGAGTAGCAGTCGGGCGACTTCCAGTGTGAGCGGACATGGATGAGAGCGCGTCAGCATGCCCGACCCAGTCGGCGTGCAGGCCCGGTGCCGATGCTTGGGGCGGCAGGGAATCTGCTTCAAATGGCGGTGTTGCGCTGCTGCTCATGGCTGCGTGGCGTGGAGGCGATCGGATTCACCACTGGTGTATGCTTCACCACCCTTGGTTTTCAAGAAGCTGGTGCAATGACATCTGTTGGATAACGGACATGATTCTCACGCACGAACACAGGGTTTTCCGAAAACACTGAAAACAACCTCCTTGCCTGGGAAGTTCATCAGACGCATCAACTTGCTCATTTTATACAGACACGCAGCGGCGCCGGAAATTTGCTCCCCTGTGCCACACGCACGCTGCCGTGCCCTTTTATTCCGCCGCCAGCCGGCCACGCACATCGTCACCGGACGCCAAGGAATCGCAGCAGGCCCAACGCTGATTGCATATGCCGAAACAGGAATGCCGTCATGACTTCCGCGGGGTAGAACAGTCGCATGCTGCCTGGCGCCACCGCTCCCGGCCTGGATGCCAGCACTGCAGCAGCAGGACATGCCCACTTCAGGACGTGACCTGATATTTGACGGCAGGCGTGGCACTTGCAGGGCATCCAGCAGCACAGTATTGGAAACAAATCTAAATCGCCCAAAGCGTGCCAAAGCAGGTCAGGGTGAAAGAACTAACCCAGCTTCGCGCGTTCCGCGGGGTCCACATCGCAGGCGATGATGATGAACAGGGGGAACAGGACCGCCATCACCGCGGCGCCGATGTAAAACGGCAGCGCCACCTGGAAGCAGTGTCAACAGTCATCGCAAGCGGGCGAGGAGGGCACCAGAGCGCACGTGGAGGGAGCAACGTGATGCCACGCCCGAGCGAGCCTCAGGGCTGAGTTGGACACGTGAGTCAAGTTGCAGATGGCGATAGGAGGACGCACTGCAGCGACGGCGCACACGCTGCCGAAGCCGCCAAAGAAGGCCCAGTGGCGCTCAAAGAACGCCAGCCGCGCCGCCAGCGGGTGCGCGACAAGGTGCCACCTGGAATGGCAAGCCGTGAAATCGTCGAATCAGGTGAGCCAGCGATGCGCCAACTGCCGGAATGCATCTGCTGCCGCAGCCTCCTCAAGCAGGAGCTGTGAAGCAGCCAGACATGCAAACAAGAAAGCTGCCGCATGTTGTTTGTATGCCTTAGGTGTGCACAAGCTGGCGTGACACGAGCAAGTCAGGAGTGAGAAAGGAGCAGAGACCCAGTGACTTGAACTGCGGGTGCAGCAGCGCACCGGTAGTCGAAGCAGTACAAGGCATACAGCCACGACAGAAGCGCCAGCTCCAATGCGCCACCTGTTCGAGCCCCAGCATTCGGAATATCAGGAGCAGATTCTCTCTCGCACGCACAGATTCAACCTGCGTGACAAACTGGACGGTCCATATAACGATGTGCGATGCAAGTGCAGGGCCTCCCAGAGTTCTAAAGTACCCACAAGAGGAATCGTTACCTATGAGCGGCACGAAGCCGGCCACCATGGCCTGCAGCAGGAACGCCGTGCACAGCGCGACGCGGTACACCTCCTGCCCCAACGTCAGGGAAGCCGACCCGCCCTGCCGCTGCCGCTGCTGCTGCTGCTGCGCGCCCGACGGCTGCCGCTGGTTCTGCGCCCGGTGCACTGCGACCGTCTTTCTGGCGATGTCATTGTACCTGCACGAGGTCAACCAGGCGGTGGCGTGCTCTTCCCACAGACACACTCAGGTGTGAATGCTCGTTTCTTGCTTTCAGTGTGATATGCAGAATCCGGTGCGTGCTGTCTTACAATCAAGCAGATTGCGATGGACAGCAAGCCTGCCGGACTCATTGCTTCGCCTCCCACGCACGATGACTCGGTGCTGTGGAAGACTTCACCCCGCTCTTGCTGCCCCGCAACCCACCACATGCCGTTGACGACCAGGCTGACCGCGTAGGCGGGCAGCAGCCACAGCGCGTTGTATGCCAAGCTGAAGGCGGCGAGCAGCGCGTCCGCCGCGGCAGGGCCCGCCCACCGCCGCACGCTGTGCGCCAGCAGCCACTGCAGCGCCGGCGCCACCCCGTACTGGAATGCCGCAATGCTGCGGGAACGTCATAAGAAGGCGTTTGGGACAGCACCGTGGTTCAAGCTGTGGGTCAAGCCCAGTGCACAGATGGCGGCACAGCGCTGACACTTGCTGCGCCATGCTGCGCATGCTTCGATGCTACAGCCGAACGATGCATGTGAAAATATTGCGAAACATCTGAGATGGAAGCACACACGAGCGAAGCATGGTTTGTGGGCACACAGAGTGGAATGCCCTCATGCGCAGCACCTGCCGAGAAAGATGAAGCCATTGAGAACGAAGCACTGCAGCGTCTTCACCTGCGGACGTGGCATCTGACATTCAATCTTGTACAGTGGTGAGGACCCGTTGTTGCAGGATTGCGCGGCGTCGCTTTGCAAGCAGCGCCGCAATGCCGAGAAAGCTGCGCACCCAAATCTGGTTGTCGTGCACGAAGTAGAAGAGGCACTTGTGCAGGGACAGAGCCTGACACAATCCTTCCCACCTGCAGAGCACAGACACACACATTCGAAGACTTCCACGTTTGTTTGCGGCTCGACGCGCCACCTCAGCCAGCAGGACACGACCGTGAACGCTCGTCGCCTCACCAGAGCAGCACCGCAGCGTATGATGTTGCACGAAACACGGATGCCGAAGGAATCTTCATGCTAAGTCGCAATGTTCGCGCGGCCTTCCGGGCATCGTTGTCCCTGTCGGAAGTTTGGGGTTGCAATGCGTTGCTGCCAGGACACCGCCGGAGCGCTCTTGCGACCGCAGGCTTCTCTGCCGTCTTGTAAGCAGCTATTGTATGGGTGCCTGACAAGCGACGATCTGTATGAATTCTGTGGAGACTCGCAAGCCATGCACATGCACGACATTTTCGAGACCAGAGGACAGGAGTTGCGTGATCCGCCTTGCTGTGGGTCGTACGGAGATGGCGCTTGTGGGAATTGCATTTACAGCTGGCGTTCGTCCGAATCAGTGCGCACCTACCTAGCCATGACCACCCATTGACACGGCCGCAAAGCAATTGCCACTGACGCGCACACACGCCCAGCACAGCGGACTGCACCACGCCATTGCGACCGGCCGCATGCGCACTGCATGCGCCACCAGGCGACGGCAGCCCACGGCGCCGACGCCAGCGCCGACCATCTACCGGTAGCGCTTGAGGGACAGGCTACACAGGAAAAGGAAGGCCGTCAGAATCTGGGGTTGCTCACGGATTTGTACTTCGGCTGAATAGTACCTGTTCCACAGGCAAATTAGCCTCTGGCATGTCAGCGAGCCGGCCCTAGCTTCCTGCACGGCGCTGCGATCACGCGGCTGTCTGAATGCGCTGACGGTTGCCATGCAACACGACAGATCGCGAAGAAACCTGCACCGAGCAGAGGGTCGCTCGATCACGCAAAGTGCACAGGCATCTTCCTTTCATACCCACCTGTTGTTGCGCTTCCAGGTGGCGCGGCGGGACGGGCGCAGCTTGTTGGTGGCGTGGCCGCTGTGGCGCAGGCCGCGGTACTTCTTGCCCGCGCTGGTCAGGCCCCGCAGCTCACGGTGCTTGTGCACCGGGTTCACGATCCAGTTGATGCGCGGGTCCTGCGGTGGCAGCAAACAAGTTCAGCAGGAGAAGCAGTCGGCTTGCGGCTTGTGACAGCAGGCATGCGATACGAGACAAGAACTTACCAATGCAGGCTCCTGCTGTCCGCATCTGTGAAAAGTATCTGCAGCTGACGCTGGGCATCACAAGCAGTCTGAAACGCACCCGGCGGATGGCGTTGTGCTGCGGGTCCACCAGGATGACCTCGAAGTACTTGTAGGTCGAGTCCTGCATCCATGCAGTGTGCACAACATCGGCACGGTGTCGTCACAGGCAAGGCTTGCGTCCATCCCGGTCAAGCTTGCGCCAATCCCATGAAGCAACATCCATGACGTCCTACATGCAGCACACTGAGGCCGTAACTCATGACTACAGGACACTGATCCTGTTCGTTTGCAGGACGGTCAAGAAGGAAGAGTGCCCACCTGGTTGACCCAGTAGGAGTTGAGCACGCGCAGGCTGCCGACCTTGCGGCCGATGCGCTCCTCCGCGATGTTCTTCAGGTTGCGCGTCGGCTTCAGCTGCGTGATGCCCTGGTTCACCGGCTTGCCGTACACGATGCCCTGCGATCAGAATGACACAGCATGTGAGGTTTGCTGCTTGCCCACCAACCAACATGTCATGTGGAGTCGGCGGCAATGACACTACCACAAACCGCTTCAGCTGTCCCCACAGACAGTCAGACGTCCGCAGCTGCAGAATATCTTCAACCAGTCCTGTCCGCATTTGAGGGAACACTCCGCTGGCAAGAAGCTGCCGCTCGCCGCCCTGATGACATGTAGGCCTCCTGGTGACAACCAGACTGCCGCACGCCAACCGACCGCCTAGGTGACATTTGTTCTTCGCATCCATATAGGATGCCTGGAGCCTGCGGCCCGAGCGGGCGGCCTGCACAGAGGGAGGTGTGTGCACCTTGCTTACGGGCCGCTTGCGTCCACCGCGGCGCACGCGCACGCGGTACACGACGTAGCCCTGCTTGGCCTTGTAGCCCAGACGGCGCGCCTTGTCCGGCCGGCTGGGGCCCGTCAGGCGCACCAGGCTAGGCAGCTGGCGGTACTCCCACGCGCGCACGCGCAGCAGGAAGCGAAGCACATCGCTGCGCGGCGTCGGCGGAACACGAGTTAGTCACGAGCAGTCTTCGCTGGCTGTGGGCGTCCAGACAGAAATGCCACGAAAACCTGCTGGTCGTCACTGTGAATGGTGCTCAAATGAGTAGGGCACCGTGTGAGAACTGTCAATGTGCTCACCTCTGCTTGCGCTTCCACAGCTCCTCCACGTACTGCGGGCAGCAACACAAACGGAGTGAATACATTCTGCACAGGCTCCTCGAAGCGCGGATCAGGCGTGAGCAGCAGAATCTGTAGCCAGTGCCCAGTCCTCGATACAGCAGCAGCATGGCCGACCATGCTCTTTCCCATGCTGAGCCAACCGCTGGCGCTTGCAGAACCTCAAGCAGCCCATCTGCTGCATGCTCCGCGCGATAGCTGCATCCCGCATGTGGGCAGGGTCCCACACATCGTAGGCCATGTTTGCAGCTCGCCACCCCCAGCAGAACATGCAGCCGAGCAGCGAGCGGGGCGCGCCTTGTAGGCACCCATATCGCGACCTTCTCTGCCGCTCCCGTGGGCCCTCCTGCAGACCAAAGAGGCCGGTCGCTCTTGGGCGAACTTGCTTTCAGCAGCCGCACGGGCGGAATACAAGAGCGGCACGCGGCATAGGGTCTCACGGCATTTGCTGTTTCCTACTTCTCGATGCGACTTCCTCATGGTTAGGGACAGTAGGCACACTCATAGGGAAGGGGAAATAACGTGTTCGCCTTGCGTGGCATCGGAGCGCCATGCGCCATTGTTGCACGGTTTGCGAGCTCTTTTCATTGGTGGCATCCGTCAGGGCAATAACCAACTCTACAACGTTTGCCTGACACCGAAGTGTCACCGCGATTTTCGAGGCCTGCAGTCCCACATGGATACATGCAGCGGGCAACGCTGTGCCGTTGGCGTAGCCTCGAGCAGACCAGTGTGCAGAGGTGCTCCAGCCTTGCCCATCGCATGCCGAAGCCAGAGGCCAGCAGCGCTGTCGAGACCTCGCAGCCGTGGGTGTGGCACGTGCTGGGCAGTCAGCGATTCGAAAGGTGAGAGAATGAGGGCCTGCACACCTTGCATGCATGGACAGCATGTGCATCATGCGCACGTGCGCATGTTTCTGCGCGCCTGTCTCGTGGTGAATGATGTCCCATGTATGGGGCGCCGACGTGCGCCAAATTCGTGCAGCTGCAGTGAATGTGCGTGCATGCATTCCAAACGGCAGTGAACGTAGCGTGCATGCGTTATAATTCTCATTTCGAATCCAACTGCAGACGGCGAGGACAGCGCAGAGTCTCTGTTCGAGAAGGAGCTCCGCAAGCGGGGCCTCAGCGGCAGCGCTGTCAAGGCGGATGACCGCGAATCAGAGGGTGTGCCTTTTCACAAGCGCAGTGAACACGAAGCTTCTTATTGTATGCAGGATGCCACTCGTCATGTGCGTTGCATCCCTGCATGAAAAGTACGCGACGTACAACCTTCTGCGGCGTGCTGACAGGGTCCAGCTCGTCGAGGGATGACTGGCGGTCGCCGCTGCCGCAGTTCCGGCAACCGGACCCCGATTCGTCAGACCAGCTGGAGCGGTCGCGGCGGCTTAACTCGGAGGGCCTTGAGGTCGGTAGCCTGTAGCCTGTTGTGGAAGGTTCACATGCTGCACGCACCTCCTCTGCAGGATGATCAAGCTCCCGTAGCCGGCTCACCACGTGCATCACATGCACATTGCAGGGTCTCATTCCGCGGGCAACAGAGCTGGCCAAGCTCGGCGGCAGCTTCTGGCTGACGTTCTGGCCGTTCATCGCGCTGGTCTTTGCCGCGACTGGCATCCTGTACCTGGTGAGTCTCCATCTTCTGCCCCTGCTCGCAATTGAGTATGTCATGGCGGTCACGCCCAGCATCCACCAATGCACACTCAACACAGTATTCATTTATATTAAATCAGGCAATCTACCACTCAGGCAATCTACCACTAATGGATACTCTTTGAAGTGCCACCCTGCATACTTTGTTGGACGCAAATTGTGCCCTTGTGTGTAGACGTCCGGCAGCGGCTTCATCCACCAGGGCGACATGCGCATGGCTGTGCCGGACTACCTGGATAAGAGCCTCTTCCTGGATGATCCGGAGCCCGAGGCAGCAGGCCCGAGCAATGAGAACTCAAACACTGCAGCGCCCCCTGTGCAGGAGTGACCTGACGTCTGCAGATGAATTTGATCGTCAGGTGATGATGAGTTTGGTCGTTGAGTGATGATGGAGAGATGATTGTTGCGGGGTGTGAGCGGCGTTGAGTGTCGATTGACTACCAAATTCTGTATGAGTTTCGTGCCTGCGCATTGTATGCTGCTGCTGACCAGTTGCTGGCCGGTGGCCGGACACAGTTTCTTTTGCAAATTTGAGAAACACCTTGTAAAGTTTAGCCAAGGCAATCCATTCAGCCCGCAAGCCCCCCAGCTGCCAGCAGACACATGCTGCTTCACAAGGCACGAATCAGGTCGTTTCTCTAGGGAATCTACAGGACGGAAGAGGCCTTGAGGGTGGAGGGGTCCACGTCCACAAAGGTGAGGCCGTCGCGGCGCTTGACCGTCTCCATGTCTTCGACCACCTTAGCGCGCAGCGAATCCAGCTGCTTCTTGTACTGCAGCCACCAAACACAGAGACCACTGATACCACCGTCAGATGATGGCGATCGTCGGATCCGACAGCCCTCTTGCGCGTGTCAGTCGTTGGGACAAAGCAATCGGGTTTTGGGGCTGAGCCTTCAGCTGTGCCCGCACGCAGGCAGACATGGTGTGGGGGGCGCTGAGGAGCGCACCATGTCGAAGATGGCCTTGTCCTTGATCTTGTCGTACGTGTCCAGCTTGTGCTTCGCCTGGATGTCCTGCAGGCGGCGCGGTGACAACACATGTGAGTGGCTCCGTTGGAACTTTTCGCAGCGGTCAGTCAGCCAGGCGTCAAATGGCAGTCGGACAAGCTCGTGCGGGCAAGGTCAGACCATGCCCCACACCGCATCAGACAGCCCAGGGTGCTCAGGGTGGGTGCGCACCCCGATCTTCTTGCTGAGCGTGTCCCAGCCCTTGTCTGTGTTGAGGTCCACGCCCTCAATCGCCTGCTCCACCTCGCCTGCAGTAACATCAGAAACGGGCGGGTACGGATGGCGTCCCCCCCCTGTGTACAACATGTGCCCGCAGCGTACGCATCAGGGAAGTCATGCAAGCTGCTGCATGAGCAGGCTGGGAGCCGCTCGAAAAAGTTGTCAAGACCACGGTTTCTCCATAGGCATCATGCAGGGCTTCTTACCCATGACGACGGAAAAGTCGCCCAGGTCCTGCGTCTCGGCGATGTTCGAGAGGAAGCTCTTCACGTCGCCGGATGTCTGCAGCTGGTAATCCAGCTGCGCCTCCAGTGCCTCTGCGTGGTCCGGCAGCCCCACCTGAAAAATCACAGTTGCAGTGCGACAATTTGCAACCGTGTAACAAAATGACGATCCCAGGCCTGAAAAGCAGCTGCCACATCGGCGAATCTGCATGGTCTGCTGAAGCCGCATGGCATTCCAAGGTGTGTCCCTTGCTCGGTAGAATACCTACATGTCATCCAATGATGGCTTAACAATAGCCAGCACCCACCTTCTTCCGCAGCGCCTCCATGTCCTGTGCGTACTTCTTAATGGCAGCCTCATCCCCGTTCAGCGGCGCCTTCATGTTCTGCGTGCACAAGAACGCTTCGTTGGATCCCAATGCAGCAGCTCAAGGCAGATCCACACTGCCGCTGCGCCGACATCTTGGCAAGCCCAACTCCAAGAATGATGCAACCTGTCGCTGGCATGTGTGAGGTGGCTCCAATGCAGCAGCTCAAGGCAGCATCCACACTGCCGCTGCGCCGACATCTTGGCAAGCCCAACTCCAAGAATGATGCAACCTGCCGCTGGCATGTGTGAGGTGGCTCCAGCCGCTCACCTTGCTGCCCTCCAGCAGGTCCTTGTACTGCTTTTGCTGCTCCTTGAAGGTATCAAACACCATGTCTCCCTCGATGCCTGCGCAGCCACTCAGCTCATACATGAGTGTCTGCGGCCCAGCGCAATGCGTGCATGAACGAGCGATTGAGAACTGCTGTGCAGGCTCACCGCTGGACGCCGTGGCGAAGCACTGGATCCGCTGCAGGCCCATAGATCGCCCAGCCTGCAATGTAAGTTACGTTCCGGGTGTGAGCCAGTCCTGCAAACAGTCATACTGCCAAGCCTAGTTTCGCCAAGTGGCAGCCTTACCACGGCCGCCCGCCCGAGCCTCGCCATGATCTGCATCTGCGCCATGCTGCTACCCGCAGCAGATACTGCGTCCGCTAGTCAGAACGCTGTCGAGATACTCAGGTCAGCTTGATGCTCCGGTGGAAATATCGACACCAGCCGCTGGCCGTCGGCGAACTGCACAAGACCTTCAAGCAGTGATCTGCAACTGACACCTGGTACGAGCTTGCAACTGCACTTCTGCACAGCGTTGCCAGCAGTGAGATCGCTTCGGCTCGCTAAACCCTGGCCCTGAAGCATTTTACCTCTGGGTGGATTCGCATTGCTTCGCAGCTTGCCACTGGTCTTGCTCACTTTGCGGGGGTGCGTGGGAGGCTCCGAGGTGTCACAGCACTGTTGGAACCGTTCAGCGCGCCTGAATTGTGCTGCAGTCCGTCAGGACAGTGCGCACCCGGCACTGGAATAGATCGGCCGCGATGCGAGCGGCGGCAAAGCTCGACACCGTGTGGAATGAACAAAGCCACTCTCCTAGCAGCAACCACGAACCGCGTTCGAAACAAGTCCAACTCGGCTAGAAGCCGCCGCCCGCGGCGTCTGGCCCTTTGCCGGCACCCTCCTTAGCGGCGTCGCCCTCGATGTCGGCCGCGTCTGCCAACTCCTTCTTTGGCGGCGCGTCCTTCGCGGCAGAGTCCGCCTCCTTCTTGCGCTCCCGGACGGCGTGTTCTGCACAGCGTGGGAAATGGAATCAGTTACACACGGTGTCGCCAGATAGGTGAGCGGATGCACATGCCTGTCGTATGCTGTTCCACGCGTAGCTGCGTTGTCAGCACCACATGCCGCCCTGTTCCCATCTTTATCTAGGATGGGCTTCAAAAACTGCGACCAACGACCACACCACATTGAACGCATCTGCAGTGTGAGGCCCCGCACCTTCCCGGTTGTCGATGAGGTCGTGCAGCGCGAGCACGGAGCGGATCATGGAGGACAGGTAGATGACGAGCATCATGTCGTTGGACTTGACGGCAAAGCTGCGCGCCAGCTCCTCCATGTTCAGGTTCGGCAGCAGGTTGAACGCGTCCTGTTGCACGCATTCGAAGCGCATTCGAAAAGGATAGTCTCACTGACGACGCTGGCCATGAGAAACAACTCACAAAGGCAAGCAACAGAGGGCATAATGTAGCTGCTCGGCGATTCAAGGAGAAGCTTTTGTTCTCGAGCATCCTGCCCTGCACGACCAAGACACCACGGATCATTGGGACCCAAGGCATATGGCAGACAGCAATCAGCATTTGGAAAAGAAGACATGGGCGGCACCTGCAGGTCGTAGATGATGTCGTGGTTGACGGGCATGTGGCCCGCGGTTACGAGCTTGAGGTACTGCTGCACCTCGCGCAGCCGCGAGCGCAGGCCCTGCAGCCCCGCGTTCATGCGCCCCACCTCCGTGGCCAGCGTCCCGATGCTCGCGTCCTTTACATCCCGCAGCAGGTGCTCCACGCCTGCAGGGTTTGTCCGAGTCACACGACAGTACATCACAGGAGACATTTGAATCCCCGTCAGCAGAGCTATCCGGCGTCCTCCGCACCCCGCAGCTGGTGCTGCACGCCTGCAGCGATGTTTTCAGTGTTGCACGAATGTATGTCGAGGCACCAAACCTACTGGCAATAGGAATGGGGGTCCGTCACATCCCGCAGCAGGTGCTCCACACCAGCAGAGCATAGCGAGTGCTGAAACTCGAGGGTGAGTTATGGCAAAAGGGGGTCATGCAGGCACGAGTCAACATTGATGTGCCACATTTTGCAGCACGCCTGCTGATGGCAGGCTTCCTCGCAGCGGGATTTGTTGCCCTGCAGGCTCGAGCAGGTCTGAAGTTTTTGCCACGCGGTCTCTGGCGCCATGACCAGACTAAAGGCACGCACCGATCTCCTCTGCCTCTGTTGCGCCGACCTCTGTGGGGATGTTAACGAACACCTTCTTGCTCTTCTGGGTGCCATCCTGCACAAATTGCACGAAATACCCGTGTCAAGGGCTGTGCTGGATGCTGGTCGCTGGGTGCTGTAGATGTCAATCCGTGACAGCACAGAATCTGGTAGGTCTGCAAACAACACCGAATGTCGAGTATGAGGCAGGCCAAACAGCAAGGCAAGCAGAGCACACCTCACGGATCTCGTCCTTTGTGTAGTATGCTGTGGTCGGCAGCCCCATGTCCTTGGGCTGCAAAATAGAAAGGCCGCAGGTGTCAGTACAGTACAATCATAGGTACAGATGACGCCATGCATCTGCAGGCGTGGCGGTGTCATATCCCAGTTGCACTCTTGAGGTGTCAGCAGGATGTGCACAGGCACATCTGCTGCTCACGGGCAGCGGCAGGCAGGGCCACTTGCGATAATGGCAGCTCACCTCGACCTCGCAGATGACCAGCAGCGGATTCTCGCAGTAAGAGTCCATGAGGGCGCTGACTTCCAGGTCCGCCTCCCGTATCCGCGGCCCCGTGTGGTACCAGCCTACCACCTTCTCCTTGGCTGCGGGAACGCGGCGGAGACGCATTTGATCGCGCATTAGGAGCATAGGTGCTGAGAGCGCTGCACACCCCTCAACAAAGCACTTCGATACAACCAGCAGTATAAGAAGGGTGATGCTTTAATGTTAATGGGAAGCTCCAGCTGATACCACACACCGCGGCCGCAGCGCTCCCAGCCATCCGTGGCCAGTTCCAATGTACCGTGCATCGCGACCAATGCTCACCGTTGACCTTCTTGTACATGTGCGCCATGTTCTCCAGGTAGCTGTGGTCCAGAAACCAGATGGACGGGTCCCGCTCGTCTTCCTCAAAAGGCACTGCGCACACAGCGGTTGCGCGGCATCATATCATATTGCTTTCGCCGGAGCACACCTTGCATGCTTGCATGCGTGCCCTTCGATGCAGAGCAGCCGAATAGCCTGCAGCGCGAAGGAGCCCACCGATACACCAAAGTTTATAGGATTGCATGAGTCGCCCACCTGCGAAGCTGTTGGTGACATCGGTGCGGCCCTTTGACACCTCGCCAAGGAGCACGCCCACAACGCGCTTGCGCGTGTCCTTCGCCACCCGGTTGTAGTGGTCCACCACGCTGAGCAGAACCAGCGGGTGCACAACCACCAGCTCCGGGCTGGGCGGCATGGTCTCCCTGCCCCGCTGCCTGCCCCACTATGTGGACGCCGGGCGCCGCCCTGCGTGCGGTCACCAGGATAGTCATGCTGCACCTGTGACAGCCTCAGGCATGCAGTGGATTCAACGGAGGCGCGACGGGTGTTGCAAGGCAGTCGTGGGACCACCTGCTGGTCTTCACTCTGATGGATGACCAAGTCCGAATTGGCGAATGAAATTGATTGCCCGCGACTGCTCAGACGAATGGTGTTTCAGTCAGCAGCAGAATCACTGTCGCAGCTACGCCTCGAGACCAGTCAGAATCAAGGCAGCCAATCGAACTGCTGCGATGCAATCGAACTTTCGGCAAATGACACCCGGACTGGATGCTTGCGATAGCAAAATAGGATGCCCTGATGATAGCCTAGTCGTGCAAATGCAATACTGAGGCTTAGGGCGTCAGCGTTCAGCGTTCAGCGTTGCGGGGTCATGGAGACTTGTGTGAAGACGTGGTGAGCAAATCAGCATGGCCAGCGCTGTGCCACATAGTCCAGTCTGCAGCATTCAAAAACAGTGTTTCCTTTACATGCCCTGATGCTGCCGCGACTGGGCTTCCTTCGCCGGCCATTGTCGAAGGGGATTCTGTCAAGGTCATACGCCGCGGCGGAACAGGTGCATTTCTGATGGTGGAAGATGATAACACCTTTCAGAGGTTGAACGCTTCATGTTTCCAATTCCGTTTCGGGTTTTTCCGATACTGCTGACCACACCGCATGCTGATGACCCGCCATGCTGCGCCGACCACCGCTGTCGCGACTGGCGTCACGTTGAAACCAGTGTTTAATTGCTCTGCCGTCACGTCTGACACCGGCGTCCCTCGGCATGCAGATTGCCAAGCGGCCGCAGGTGCAGGCGGGCAGCCACCTGCAGCGCGAGATCTACGCCGCAGATACCGACGAGGAATTGCTTATAGCCGTGCGCGCTGCAGCTTGCGAGCAGCCTTTGGACCCGGCGACCCTCGTCGCCGCCAGCCAGCGTCTGTCCCACCTCGGCACCTTGCCAGAAATATTAGGCGCACGCAGCAACGTCGGCGACGCGGGCAGTGGCTTTGGCACAAGCTGGAGATCCAGCGGCGGCAGCGGCGGCAGCGGCGGCAGCGGCGCCAGTGGTGCCAGCGGCGGCGCGGGGGCCAGGGACGCGGAGGACGCAGAAACCCTGCTGGAAGATGCCATATTGGCGCAGCTGGAGCACTTTTCGTCGGAGCAGACAGCCTGCCTGCTGCATCAGTCAGACTGGCTGCGCTCGCGGCCACTGCATCGCCGGGCGAGCCTCCTGGACGCCGTCGCACGGCTTACCAGCGCCGAGGTAGCCACTCTGAAAGAGTTGAAAGTTGCTTTGATTTGCAGCTCATAAAACCAGTGTGTCCCCGTTCTTACATTCTAACAAACGATTTCAAGACACATGCCTGCCCGGCCCCGGGTGCTAAATGCGCCTGCGGACTCACGCCTGCAAGGTATGTCCGTTTTGCCACCACCAACCCTTACTGAGGCGTCAGGCCCCCGCAGCCCCAGCTCAACAGTGGCTCGCTGCCCCGCAGGTGTTGCATGAAACGATCACAGCGCACGCGGTGTCCCTGCTGCGCTCATTCGCGGACCTGGGCGGCCATGTCAGCAGCTCGCCGGATGTGGCGGACTTCCTGCACCGGCTGACAATGGAGCTGCACACCCGTGTGTTCGATGGCCCGGTGAGCGCTTGATGTCTTTATTCTGCATTAGCAGCCTCCCCCAGTCAATGCCCTGGCACTGCATGCAACCGTCTGACACCTGCTGCATGAATCACTCATTGGGAAGGGGGTAACAAGGGAAGGGAAATACGGAAGCACGGGTACCCGCAGTTTTGCAAGGTCTGGACCTCAGCCGGAGGTGCTCAAAGTCTTCAAGATGTAGCCCGCCCCTGCGGTCGTGAACTCTTCCAGATGCGTAATTCCAGATGCGTAAACAGAAAGATATTGCAATGGAAACTGGCTTGGCGCATCCCCAGGTGCTGAACGCGGAGCGCTTCGCGGATTCTGAGCTGTCGGAGGCCAGCTGGGCGCTCGCGCGGGTGCATGCGCCGCCCGCGCTGCAGGCGCGGTGGCAGCGGCGGAGGCTGGCGCCGCCGCAGCAGCAGCAGCCTGCGGCGGCAGCAGCGTCTTCGGGTTCGGCGGCGGCAGGGGCAGCTGCGGCGGCGGCGGCGGAAGCAGCAGAGGCGGTGGAAGTGGCGGAAGCAGAAGAGCTGCAGCCGGGCGTGGCGGAGCTCATGGACGCAATCGCCTCGCGTGCGCGCTCGCACCTCATGAACCGCCACTCTGCGCGCGGCACTTTTGCGCCCAGGTGCTGCACAGGCTGCCCTCGCTTTTTCCCGCCGCCCAGTCCTTGCTCCTCATTGCTTGCCACACCATGACACCGGCATATCAGTCCTGGGTGCTGGGGTTGATGGCGCAGCTACAAAACTTGAAAGGTGTCCAAACTGCTTGGCACCTGCGCAATATGTAGTTACTGCTGGGCAGCGACCTGGCGGAGGTGGCGGGCTCGATCCCGCTGCCTGGCAACTGCAGCGGGAAGGTGGCACAGCTGCTGGACACGGTGCTGGGATTTTATGTCAACTTTGAATGAATCTAGAATCATACCCGTTTCGCATCACAGAAGAAATGTTACTGTTACACACAGTGATCTGGCGGAGCTGGCGGGCTCGTTCGCGCTGCTGGGGCACTACAGCGGGGAGGTGGCGCAGCTGCTGGATGCGGTGCTGGGTTTCGCAAAGCGCCGCTTCGACAGCCGCCACCTCAACGCCGTCTCGCGGCTGGACCACACCGCGCAGGCGCGCTTGCGCTCAGCACGCTGCTCCCATACTGCACTGGGCAGCACAGCGCAGCCAGCGCACCGCTCGCCAGCGCATGCCGGACGCTGCTCCAGCCCTCGATGCTGACTGATGTAGCTGCCGCACTGTAACCCGTGCAGCAGCAAGCGGGACGGCGCATGGTCCTTCCAGTTCATGTGTCCATCCTGAGCACTTGCTGACTCTTTGGTGCATGCTCTTGCAGCTGCTGTGGGCACTCGCGGTGCTGCAGCACCGCACGCTGGCGACGAAGGAGCTGCTGCGCGCTTCGTCTTCAGCGGTGCGTGGCAGCCTGCCGGCATGCGGGTGGCCGCTGCCTTGGCGGGCGTCCAGGTGCATTGCAGTGGGGCTGGCACCCAGGCCCTGATCGTCACTGCCAAGGCTGCAGAGCCTGGATGCGGGGGATGACGACATCACAAGATGGTGTCTGCCGGCGCAGGTGGCACACCAGATGTCCACGGAAGCCGCGGTCGGAGTGCAGCCCACGCCTGGCAGCGGCGGCAACCGCCCCAGCAGCAGCAGCCGGCGTTCCACGCCAGAGTCGGAAACCGGCGACCTGGTCACAATACTGGCGGCGCACTGGCACCTGGGCTACCGGCCCAGCGACAAGGTCCGTGTTGACACGTTTACGTGAATTCAACCTCCTTGAGCAATTTCTCAGATTTCACATGCACTTGTAGGGTTGCGTGCGTATAACCATTCTCTAGTTTTGTATGGCAGGTGCTGACGGCGCTGGGGCCATTTGTCGCCCGCCGCGGCGCCGCGCTGACGCCCGGTCAGGCGGCGGACCTTGCGCACCTGCTGCAGGACTTTGACTTTCATCCAGGTGAAGGGTGGCCAATCTCTGCCATGAAACATTCGAGGCTGCATGGATCAACAGGATTGGCTGGTGGCCCTCCTGTCTGCTCGCAGGCTTTGATGTAGAGGTAGAGAGCCCAGGCAACAGCGTTGGCAGTGCTCACAGCGCGCGTTGTGCACAGCTGTGTGCACTGCTGTTCGATGCTTTCTTCATATACACTCGGAAGCCTGTGATAGCCAGCTGCATGCCAAGCGTCCCCATGTTGTGCTTGCAGGCGAATTGCTGATGCAGCTGCTGCGGGATCGGCAGCAGGTGCCACAGAGCCTGTAGGCCTGCCGCTGGTGTATAAGTGATTTGTTTAGACGTTGGAGGCATGATTGTATTGTACGCAGTGTTTGATTGTGCTGCTCGTCATCGTTCTACGGCGGATTATGATTTCCATTCGATCATATCATGTACTAATGCGGCGCCCTGATTCAAAGAGAAGTAGTGTGACATTCATTCAGATTAGTGTGTGTCATTGGAATCGTACAGGTCGGGAGAACTGTTCATTCGTTTGTGAACCCCAGAGACAAGTGCATTTCTGCATTCAGCCAGAGGGAGGCCGGCGTTGGTTGACGCCCTCTCTCATGTCCGGTTGTGCGCACTCCAGCATGGATGGCCTGAAAAGGAGGGCGGGCAAACGCAGCAAGACCACAGCGGACGTCCTCAGCAGTATTACAACCCAAAACCGTTCCGTGCTCGCAGTGTCTCTGAAGCGTCTCCAAAACAATGCAGCTTATCTAGTACACGCAGCGCCTCAGACAACGGTTTTTGGTATAGCTGTTCTACCTGAGCTCCTGAAAGTTTTCAGCCAGAAGCCCCCACTGCCATGCTGCAACTACTGCACCCCCTCTGCTGTGCGATGTTGTTCGGCTCTGGCCCTTGGGCCCGCCGCCGCTGCCGCGGCAATTCCAACTTGGCTCCTTCCCCCCCCTCATGGACCATCGGCACCCGCTGCCGGCGGTCGCTGAGCCCCCCCTCGGAAGGCGCCCTTAGCTGCTCAGCCGTATCTAGCGTTAGCTATTCAACTGTGGTTGTTGCGTCCACGTCCTGCGCCCCACGTCAGTCCCGCGATGGCGTGCCGGACAGCGCGGCCTCCATCTTCTTGCGGATCTGCGCAGGAAAGCAAACCAGCATTTGTCACGAGGAGAGGCACCTGACATCCCAGCATTACATCAGGCAATGTACAGAAGGCGAAAGGAACACCACCAATTCCAGCTGCCGGCAGCTGCGGCCTGCTGGACCTTGATGCCCCTCACCGCACGACCGCCAAGCACCACCGCAGACAGATGGAGGCAAATGCTTCCGGGCAGATACAGCGCCGAGGCTGCCAGCGGAACCGGCAGTCAGGAGGCTGCAAAACAGGCCGCAAAACAGGCTGCAGAAGTCGCCGAGATGCGCACCAGCTGCTCTGCGATGGCGACGGCCTCCCTGGGGCCGCTGATGGTGACGCTGCGGTCCCGGGTGCCCTCCATGTAGTCCTCCCGCCCGCTCACCCGGATGCGCACGCCCACCACGTTCTTGATCTGGTTGATCACCTGCGCAGTCGCACATCGCACAGGCGTTGACGCACCTGCTCAGTGGAGATGCGAACGCCGGGAAGTCATCAACAACAGCAGCCCAATGCGCCAGGCCTTTAGCAAGGCAACAGCATGACATGCCCCTCTAGAGCTCATGTCAAGGGACGCTAGAGCCTGGAATGCCCGCGCACCTCGCCACCCTTGCCAATGATGGCGCCGACAGCCCGGTCAGGCACAGCCACCACCGCCTCGCCCTGCGGCCCATTCTCAAACACCTACGGGTGCATTACAAGCCCTGTTGTACTTGTTCCGCTACAATCAACTTCTCCAAAGCGGTTGCTCCAAAGCGGTAACATCCGAGAGGAGCAACAAAAGCAGAGGCAAAAGGCAAAGGCGCACCTCCGGGGGCGGGCCCGCGGCGCCGCCGGCGCCGCCGCGGCCGCCGCCGTACCCGCCCGAGCTGTAGCCGCCGTAGGAGACGCTGGTGGAGGTGAAGCGCGAGTAGTTGGGGTTCTGGCTGAGCTTGGTGAGGATGAGCGCCGTCGCGCGCATCAGCTGCTCCAGGTCCTCGCCCGTGATGCGCACCGTCCGGTCCGCGACCCCCGGCGGCATGCGGTCCTGTGACAGCAGGAGAGACGCAAATGTTTTTATTGACGAAACGTATTCAGAGAAACGGAATCATAGCGACCTCCCCATGATGTGCACCGTACGGTCGGCCACCCCCGGCGGCAGTCCGTCCTGTGGCAGGGATACATGACAGAAAAGTTCAGGAATTGTGATGTGAAACACTACATACTAGCGTGAATTTGATCCATGGCCACAGGACCGACAGCCAGGTCTGGAAGGGTGCGTGCTTGCGTGCATTCATCCATGCGCCGCTCCACGATTGTACTCTGCCTTGGCACACCATCTCTCGGCGGAGATACACCCGGCCTCCCTCTTCCTCCGGCTCCCTCTTCCTCCAGCGGCAATCGTCGCGAGGCCAGCGCACGTTCAGACGCCAGCCCCGGAGGAAGCTGCGACAGCGCTGAAGCCTTGCTGGCAGCGCCTTCCTAGAGCTCTGTCTTTCATGCTCCGCTGCCATGCTCCACTGGAAAACGCAACTTTCGCGGCTGCCCACCTGCGGCGACAGGCCGATGGCGGCCTTGGAGTCCTCTGCGAACTGGCGGATGGTGGCGCCGCCCTTGCCGATGATGCTGCCGCACAGCGCCGCCGGCACTAGCAACCGCAGCTCCTGCTGCGTGCCGTCCCTGCAGTGCGTCACTTTGCAGGTCAGCAAGGCGCAGTCCCCCGCGAGCAAGAGACGGGGCGCTTGTGGTACCTACAGCCGGTGCTGGCAAGCTGCGGCCATGGCAGCTATGGCGCAGCAGTCAGCAACTGACCTGGAGAGCATGGTGTCCTGCACCGCCTTCTCGCTGGACATCTTTGCCAGCACAAGGTGCAGCGCCGTCAGCACCTGAAGGGAGGGGGCTGGACCAGCTTAGAGGCACCTGTGCGGCACCATGCGGTGCACGCACGGACACAACAATCCGACAGAACGTATGGTAGTTGCCCCTCAACACAGTGCAGCACCTGGCCGACAGTGCCGCTGATAAGCATGACGCGGTCGCTGGTGCCGGGGAAGTACTCATTCGCCCGCGACAGCTGGATGCGCGCCGAGCTCTGGGTCTGAAACTCTGCACAGGGAGAGTGTGACAGACGTCAGGCAGGTTTTCGTTGCAGCATGGCGGAGACATGAGTGATGCATGCGGCTGCATTAACATCAGACGCGGTGCATGCGGCAGTGGCGCAGTGGCGGGCCGTGCCGCCGCCGGCCCACCTGCGATGTTGCTGCCGCCCTTGCCGATGACGCTGCCGGCGGCGGCGTTGCTGACCAGGAACTTCGCCACGACCTTCTGGTCGGAGGTGGACTCTCCCTCAACAGCGTCCTCAGCGGCCTCGGCCGAAGCGGGGGCGTCCACCTCCGGAGCAGCAGCCTGGCCATTGGCAGGAGCCTCCCCGTCCTCCTTCAGCTCGGTCTTCGCCAGAGCATCGGACACCTGCGGGCGGTACTATAGAGCGTTAGTGCTGCAACTGAGTGATTCGATCATGACCGAAATACCCATTTCGCTACTCAGTACTCACGTCTCCCGGTCTCCTGCGATTTGCACACAGAAAGGTGCCCTTTGAGATTTCAGAACGCGTGTCCGACAGCCAGAATGCGCCTGGATCAAGGCGCTAAATGACTGGGCTTGCGGGTGCATCACCGAGGGGACGCTTGGCCAGAGTCCTGCACGTAGCGGTGCCGGCAGGGCATGACACCTGGTCAAAGTTCCTTGATACATCATAAGCGCTTGACACACGCCCGGAAGGCAAGCCGGCAAGAGCGTTTGCGAGGCAGTACCGGCAGCGACTACTGCTTACTTCTTCCGTTGCTTCGGTGGACATGGTGACGGGCGAGGGTGGGGCCAGTGGAGCGGTGTGGCTGCGGGGAAGTCGAGGGGCGAGTGATGAGCGAGAGCACTCGCGGTGAGTGTTGTGTGGGAGAACATCTCGCGCGACGCGCCTGACCGAACTCAGGCAGGTGGAAGGAGGCGCAGCAGATGCGGACTGTTGGAGGACAAGGTCCGCATCTGTTGCGGACCTCTTCGAAGCTCCATTACTGACCCTTGCTCAGCACTCCGCATCTGCTACGGACC
>JAABUM010001012.1_pt1 | contig 44522 bp, 48 predicted proteins | sample 5559161 | NCBI WGS metagenome assembly JAABUM01 (sample SAMN10711868, study PRJNA513369) | rock metagenome | isolation source: Antarctica rocks | place: Antarctica: Victoria Land, Siegfried Peak nord
GCCCTGGCCTTGCTGGCCTATCAGCAGCGCCGCAAAGCCACGGCCTACCGCTCCCACCGCAAACGGCGGCTGCGCCAGCTTGAAGCCTTGCTCTATCTCCCATGATGTCTCGCTGTAATACTAGGCCTATCGTAGAGTGTACTCGAACGGATTACCTCCACGGCCCGCACAAAGCTCAGGCGCGTGAGAGCCAGCCCCGCCTGTGTCGCCGCCTCGGCCATGAGTGCGCGCACGGCATAATGGGCCAGCAGGAGGCTGTAGAGTTCCTGGAGTACGCCGCCGGGCTTCTGACTGCGCGGAGGGCGCTGCTCTGCCTGGCGCGCTTTACGGAACCGTATTAGGGCCAAGACAGCGGGCAGGCTGGCCGCTACTGGTCGGCGCGTTCTGGCTGGTGGGTCCTCACAACAGTGTCCGCCTGGCGCGCTGGGCTTTGTCCTCATAGCCGCGCGGAATAGCCGCCATCAAATGGCGAGCGTAGGCGCCACCTGTCTCCGGGGTGGCCAGGCCAGCCACGCAGTCCAGGAAGTGGGCCAGTTGGGGGGTGAACTCGAAGCCAGCCGGCGGCGTTTCGCCCCTGCGGGGCCTCGATAACGTGATCATCACCCCACACATCGGCGGGGCCACCTACGAAACGTCCGACCGTGGCGTGGCCATGTTGACCACCCAGATCGAGCGCTTGATCGCCGGGAGCGCCCTGGAGCATGTGCATAACGCGGCTGACCTCAGCCGGTCAACACAGCACGCCATCCTGCCCTGACCCCGTAGGCCATCGGCTTGACAGGCGGCGCCCCGGGCTCAATACTGAGGCAAGATCGTGGAGCGTTTTCAGAAAGTTGCCGAGCCGCTCTGGCCCGGTAGGGGAGGGTAGGTCGCTGGATAGCGGTGATGGATAGCGTCGATAGCGACTTTCTGGTTGACCTGGCCACGCGCTTCTACAATCGCGGCCAGACGCAGGCCCAGATTGCCCGCGTCCTGGGGGTTGATCCCTCCACCGTGTCCCGCCAGCTCAAGAGGGCGCGCGATGAGGGCATTGTGCGCATTGAGATCCGCCGCCCGCTGCGTCTGCACGTGGACCTGGGGCGGGCCCTGGCCGAGCGTTTTGGGCTGGCCCGTGCCGTGGTGGTGCCCCAGGGCGATACGATCCCCAGCGTGGCCAACGCGGCGGCCGAGTACCTGAGTAGTCGGTTTGCTACCAACACCCGCCTGGGCCTTTCCTTCGGGCGCATGCCGGCGGCGGTGGCCCATGCCCTGCCTGCTGGCATCGTCTCGGGCCTGGATATCTCGCTGCTGCTAGGCGGCTTCGGCGTGGCCGGCGCGGGGATCCAGGGCCATGAACTGGCCCGCCACGTGGCCTCGTTGTACCCCGGTAGCTGCATCCACTACTTGCAGGCCCCCCTGGTGGTTGATTCGCCCGATATCAAGGAGGCCATGCTGCGCGATGGCTCGATCAAGGCAGCCCTCGAAGCCGCCGCGGGCAGCGAGCTGGCCCTGGTGGGCATCGGCACCTTGCGCGATGACGCCCCGCTGGTGCGCTACGGTCATTTGAGCGACCAGGATCGCCAGAGTCTGCTGCGCGCCGGGGCGGTCGGCGATATCTGCGCCCGCTTTTTCACCGCCGAGGGCCAGCCCGTGACGGTGCTAGACAACCGCATGATGGCTATTGAAGCGCGCGCTCTGGCCCGCATCCCCACGGTGGTGGCCGTGGCCGCCGGACCCGAAAAGCTAGCGGCCATCCACGGCGCCCTGCACACAGGGTACGTCAAAGTTCTGGTCACCGACGAGGCCACCGCGCGGGCCATCATGGAGTCAGCCGGTCCCAGCGGTGGCCTCACGCCTCCAGCGCCGACCACACTGGCCCCCGCTGGTTGGGCCGGAGGAGGCCGGTGAACCCGAGTGAGGATGCGGCGGCGCAACGCTACCGCCTGTGGTACGGCCGCGCTGAGCCGCCCCCCGTAGGGACGTGGCCGCCATCGAGCGCGCCTTCACACCCAACGCGGAGACGCACCAGGCCTACGGCGTCTTCTACGACAACTGGCGGCGGGTGTACCAGCGTTCGCTGGAGATGGGCGAGGACGGGTTGGTCCAGCCACTATGGCGGGCGGCCGGGACGCTCTGAGCGGATCGGGGCGAGTGGCCCCCCGCGCTGGTGGGTACACCGGCGGCCCCGGCGCTCACCGCGTACAATGGAGAGATGGATAAGACTCCAGAGCAGCGGGAGGAGAACGCGCGGTGGACGCGGATGTGGCAGTGATCGGCCTGGGCGTGATGGGCGGCGCAACGTTGTGGCGGCTGGCTGGGCGGGGCGTGCGCGTGGTGGGCTTTGAGCAACACGAACCCGGCCACGACCAGGGCTCCTCGCATGGGGAATCGCGCATTATCCGCACGGCCTACTTCGAGGGGGCACAGTACGTGCCGCTGGTGCGGCGGGCATTTGAGCTATGGCGCGACCTGGAGGCTCAGAGCGGGGCCGACCTGCTGACCATCACCGGCGCGTTGATGATTGGCCAACGCGACGGCGAACTGGTGAGCGGCACTCTGGCCAGCGCCCACACGCATGGGCTGGCCCACGAGGTGCTGGATACCAGGGCGATGGGCCAGCGCTACCCCCAGCACCGCCTGGGTCCCGACGAAGTGGGCGTCTATGAGGATATGGCAGGTGTGCTGCGGCCCGAGGCGGCGGTGCGCGCGCTGGTGCGGCGAGCAGAAGAGCTGGGAGCGACCGTCTATCGCCGGAGCGCGGTGACCCACATCGAGCCGATAGCTGGCGGGGTGCGCGTGGTGGCTGGCGACCGCGCGGTTGAGGTAGGGCATGCCGTGGTGGCCGTGGGACCCTGGCTGCCCACATTCCTGCCCACGTTGGCCGTCCCGTTGCGCGTGGAGCGGCAAGTGCTGGCCTGGTTCGCGCCGCGTCAGCCGGAGCTTTTTGCCCCCGGGAGGTTCCCCGTGTTCATCCGCGAACTGGAGGGTGGGGCGCACCGCTACGGCTTCCCCACGCTGGATGGGGCGACCGTGAAAGTGGCCGTCCACCACGAAGGAGCCACCACCACGGCTCGGGCGGTGGACCGCGCGACGCACCCTGAGGACCTGGCTCCGCTGGAGAGTTTCGTCACCGCGTACCTGCCCGACCTGCAGTCGGACCCACGCCGCGCGCAGGTCTGCCTGTACACGAACACGCCTGACGGTGATTTCCTGATCGGCTCACTACCCGACCAGCCCCACCTGACCGTGCTCTCGCCTTGCTCCGGTCACGGCTTCAAGTTCGCCGCCACGTTAGGCGACGCCGCCGCTGATCTAGCCCTGACTGGCCGCACTGACTACCCCATTGATGCGTTCAGCCCGCGGCGCTTCATCGGCGCCTCTGCCTCGCTAGCCTAGCCGCCCGGCAGCGCTACAGCAAGCGACCGATGTAGGGGCGTCCCCTCGTGGGCGCCCGGTCAGGCCCAGATCACCTCCAGCAACGCTGATTAGCCCTGTTGTGGTCCTCCCAATGTGACTGGTGGCGCACTAACTGGTGACATGTGGCCCTGGGAGCCCACCTGACCGATCGCTACAATTGGGGAAGTGATCCGAGGAGGCGCTACCAATGGCAGCGCGGACGGCTCACCTTTGGGTCCCCAAGGAGAGTGCTACATGTCCAGGTTCATGTCACGCGGATTATATGCGGCGGCCCTACTCGCCGCGGTAGCTTTGAGTGGCGCCGCGCCGCAGGCGCGGCCAGCCCATGCCGCGACGGCTAGCCCACAGGCGATCACATTGTATGTCCTGACCAGCGCTCTGACCAAAAAGGCGGGCTACCTCGGGCCAGATAAGCGCTATCATGATAGCATCCTCCCCGCAACCATCGTGCTCAAGGCCGGGCAGCCGGTGCGGGTGACTGTGCTCAGCTATGATGAAGGCCTGCACACCATCACCGTGCCCTCCCTGAACCTAAACATCATGATCAAGGGTGGCAAGGAGATGGACAAGGAGACCGCCGAGCAGCACAACAGGGAACGTTCCCTGGGCCTGGGCGAGACGACGGCCCCCGGCGCCACGACCTTTATGCTGAACATCAAGAAGCCGGGTACCTACCGCTGGTTCTGCGCCATGCCCTGCGACGATGGAGCCGGCAGGTGGGCCATGGCCGCTGATACCACCGGCCCGGGCAAGGTTGGCTACATGGCTGGCTACATCGTCGTGGTGTAGACGGCGCGGCTCTACCAGGCCACCAGCCTGGCCACTCCTAGGGACCGGGCTGGTGGAACAGCCGGTGGCCTGCCACCACACCACCTCAATGGCTCATAGCTCGGCGGTACCTGTCGTTCGCGGCTACGCTGGACGCCACGCACTGCCGAGTTCCACTGATCAGGCGAACAGGCTGCCCACAATGCGGGCCAGCGCCGCTTCGCCTTCAACCGGAACCAGGGCATTGGCTACCTCATCATAGCGGTACAGCAGGGCATCGCCGATGCGCTGCACCCACCAGATGTGATCGGCGTAGGTCAGGCGCGGCGTGGGGCCGGCGCGGCCGATCAGCAGCGCGTTCAGCGCGGCCAGGGCGCCCACAGCGGCGTCCAGGTCGGCCAGAGAGCGGGCTTGCATCACTGCCTGTTCGGTGGCCCCACACTCCAGGGTCAACTGCAGGCCGCCCGCCACGGCGACGCCCAGACCGCCCGCCAACAGCGCGGCGCGTAGCCAGATGGCGTAAACATCGGTGGCGAACGACGCGCAGGCCTGAGCAAAAGACGCCGTGGCGTAGGTCAGCACCACGATGGACGGTCCCGCCGTGGTCGCCCAGGTGGGCACGAGCCGCGGCTCGAAGCCATGGGCGCGGGCGGCCTCAGCCAGCGCGCCACGTGGGTCGCCTATAGTGCCCACTATCCTGACCACCAACGTGCCCTGGCTCACCTGTGTGCCCTCTCCAGCGCGCAACCCAGCGGCTTCGATCAGCACACATGGTAGCATATCCCCACGGTGCGCTCCTGGCCTGGAGACGACGCGGCCCACCTCTAGCCGGCGCTACTCAACAAGGCGCCCTGGCCAGCAAGCGCGGGAGCGCACACACCAGAGCACGGCCACGACGGCGGCTACCTCTACGGACGCGGGAACACACATCCGGGTGGTGGCGGGCGCGGGCAGTAATCAGCCCCACGAGTGCGGGAACACACATCCAGATGTACCAAGGTTGTGGTTGTGGTATCATGATGGTACTAGTTAAGCAGCGCTTCCCTGACGCAGCAATGGCGCTTGAGTCGGAGCAGGGGAGAGAAGGGGGATGCGGCGATGATGCGCTGGCATAGGCGGATGGCCCTGGCTGTAGGCATGGTAGCGCTCAGCCTGCCGGGCAGCGTTGCTGGGGCGGGAGCGGCGGCGACCCACAAACTGTGGCTCACTATCGAGGTGGCGGTGGCCATGCCCCACCTTGGGCCGCACCATAACGTGAGCGTGAACAGCCTACCAGGGGCGCGTTGCGCCGTGGTGGTGCGCTACGCCAACGGTTCGACCGACGGCGCGGCCAGCCTGCGCGGGATCAAGACCGTTGGCCACGCCCCAGCCTCGTGGCTATGGACGGTGCCGCCCACGGCGGCGCGTGGCCTAGTGACCCTGGGCGCCGGTTGCTGGCTGGGTCAGCAGGGTGTGACATCCACCCGAACACTCACCCTGAGCTAGGCTGGCACCGCTGAGCAGGCCGCGCCACTACTGCGCCACGGCGCACACGTGTCCCATTGGTAGAGGCGTCCCCCGCGCCTAGTTCAAGCTTGGGCGCGGGGGCGAGCAAATCGCCAGGTTAGGTCAGCCGAACTGGACCAGGGTGTACGCTCTGGTGAGCAACGCCCTGGAAGGCACAATCGGCTACCATGGTGGGGTGATGAGCCGAGGGTACACGGGAGGAGCGACCGGTGCGGATTAGCGATGAGCAAGTAGACCACTGGCTGCGTCATGGCTATGTGGTGATCCCTGGTTTTCTGACGCCTCAGGAGTTAGCGGCGGCGCGCCAGAACATCGCCCGCTACCTGCCCACCGCCGAGGAATACGCCGCCGCGGCGGAGCGCTACGCCAACCTGGAGACGGGCATCAACTTCCCGGCGGCCCCTTTTGTCGGTGACGCCTTGAACGGCATCATGACCCACCCGGAGATCATCGCCTTTGTGGAGCGCGCCCTGGGTACGCCCGAGATCGCGCTGGTGCAGACTGGTCTGGCCGCCAAGTACGGCGGTCGGCCCGATGAGGATCAGGACCTGCACCTGGACTACCTGAACAACGACCTGCTCTACCCCCGTGACGACGGGGCGTTCCGGCAGATCCCCATGATCCTGTACTACTCCGATGTGACTACCGAGACCAGCCCCACCTATGTGGTCTCCCAGCAGCACACCGGCGATGAGTTTCTGTATCCGACCCACCGCACCCGCCAGGAGCACCCCCACCTCTACGCCTACGAGCAGCCGATGGTCTGCCCCGCCGGGTCGCTGCTGATCTACAGTATGCGCACGTTCCACCGGGGCTCGGCCTTCCGGGCCAGCAGCGGGGCCCGCTTTGTGCAGTTCCTGGTCTACGCCCACGCCGCCTATCGCTGGATGGGCATGAATGGCTGGTCCACTCATGGCTACCTGCCGACCATGCGCCGCCTGATGGAGACGGCGACAGTCGCTCAGCGCGGCCTGCTCGGCGTGCCCCCGCCCGGCCACCCCTACTGGACCGCTGAGACGCTGGCCGGCGTGGCCGCCCGTTACCCCGGCATGGACATGGCCCCTTACCGTCAGGCCACCGGCGCCTGACGCCGTCTTACGGCCTGGCGATCACCCGCGCCCGCGTGGTCTCCCTAGGAGTGGCGCGGCCGGTCATGGTCGGGGGACCAGCTCGGCCACCAGCGACCACGCGCCCTGGCCCTCGCGCCGCGCGCCGATCAGGATATCCTCGGCCAACGCGTCGGAGCGATAGCGGGCCACATTGTGCCGAAACGTCTTGTCCGTGCCCATGTGGCGCAGGGCCACCACCCGGCCCAGGCGGTTGACCGTGCGCATATTCTCACGGCCCGCGTCGGTGATCGCCGTCGTCTTGCCCTGGAACTCGGCCAGGATCGCCTGCACTCGCTCACGCAGCGTGGCGTCGTCGGCTACCTCATCCTCAGCCATGCGCGCTGGCGTCCCCCTCGTCTACCCTGAATAGTCGCTGACTGCCACGGCGGACCGGCCCCCACACCATCCACTGCCCCAGGTCAGCCCATCAACGGCGATCGTGGTGTCATTCTACCTGACGGGGCCGACCATCGCCAGAGGCGCGCTACAGGAAGGCGCCCATGATGGCGCGGCTGGCCTCACCAGGCGGCGCGCCGGAGGGTGTACAGTGAGGGGCGCTGGTCATGTTGCTACAATGGTTCACGGTGGGCGCCACGCTTGGCCGATGGCCGGGCGCCCCCTGATTGGGTCGTACGGTGGGAAGGACGGATAGACGCAGTATGGCACGCATTAAGATGGCCTACATCGGCGGTGGCTCGACACGTGCCCCTGGCACGATGGCCTCGCTGATTGATCAGGGCGAGAACTTCGCGGGCTCCGAGGTGGCCCTGATTGACCTGGACGCCGAGCGGCTGGACCTGGTCAAGACGCTCTCGGAGAAGATGGTCCGCCACAAGGGCCTGGACCTGACGATCACCGCCACCACCGACCGCCGGGCGGGTCTGCGGGGCTGTGACGCGGTGCTGACCAGCTTCCGTCCCGGCGGCTTCCAGGCTCGCTACATTGATGAGAGCATCCCGCTCAAGCACGGTGTGATCGGCCAGGAAACGCAGGGGCCCGGCGGCTTCTTCATGGCCCTGCGCTCCATCCACGTGATGCAGGGCATCGTGGAGGACATGGAACAGGTCTGTCCGGCGGCGCGCCTGTTCAACTACACCAACCCGATCAACATCGTCTCCGAGGCGGTCACCCACCATACCGCCATCCCCACCGTGTCGCTCTGTGAGGGGCCGATCATCTTCCCCCGCGGCCTGGCCCGCATGGCTGGCCTCGACCCTGACAAGGTGGACGCGGTGATGATCGGCCTTAATCACGGCTCGTGGACCGTGCGCCACCTCTACGATGGACAGGATATGCTGCCGCTGATCGCCCAGGCCTACGAGCGCCGCAAGGACGATGGCGACGCCGACCAGCACGACCTGCGCCTGTTGCATCTGGCCACGACCATGGGCAGCCTGCCCGCCCATTATTTCCAGTATTACTACTTCAAGGACGAGGTGCTGGCTGAGTTGCAGGCAAAACAGACCACCAGGGCGCAGGATATTATGGCCCATGTACCCGACTACTGGACCCACTATCGGGAGCAGGCCCATAGCGACAGCCCCGAACTAGACCCCCGCCGCTCACGGGGCGGCATCCACGAGCTTGAGCTGGCCATTGACGTGATGGACGCCGTGTACAACGACCGCAAGGAGGTCTGGCCGGTCAATGTGCCCAACCGTGGCGCTATCGCTGACTTCCCCGATGATCTGGTCGTCGAGGTACCCGGCTACGTTGACGCTGGCGGCGTGGCCCCCATCACCCAGGGTCACCTGCCCCGCCAGGTCTCCGGGCTGGTCAAGATGCTCGGCGAATACCAGGCCCTCACCGCCGAGGCGGCCTGGAGCGGCACGCGGGCCGACGCCGTGCGCGCCCTGGCCAGCAACCCGCTCGTCTTCTCGCTGGCCAAGGCCGAAGCGATCTACGACGAGATGTCCGCCGCGCTCAAGGACCACCTGCCGGCGCGGCTGTTGCGCTGAGCCGCCCGTGTTCGTCCCACCCCCGACCAGACGCCCGTCATAACGCCACACCGAAGGAGAATATATCGTGCGCATCGTACAGGTCGCCGACTATGAGGCGGTCAGCCGGGCGGGGGCCGACCTGCTGGCCGGGGTGCTGGCCCGCAATCCCCAGGCCACGGTGATCCTGGCCACCGGTGAGACGCCGATGGGCATGTATCGTGAGCTGGCCGAGCGACGCCAGCGGGGCGAACTCGACGCGTCGCGACTGCGCGTCTTCCAGCTCGACGCCTACCTGGGCTTGGCCCCCGACGACCGCCGCTCGCTCTACGGCTGGATGCTTCGCTCGTTCCTGGAACCCCTGGGGGCGCCATCCCACAACGTGGTGCGCCTGCCCGGCGACAGCGCCGACCCCGACGCGGCGTGCCGCGCCTACGAGGAGGCCGTGACCAACGCGGGCGGCATTGACCTGGCCGTGCTGGGCCTTGGCCCTAACGGCCACCTGGGCTTCAACGAACCGCCAGCGGACCCCACCTCGCCCACGCGGGTGGTTGATCTCACGCCCGAGAGTGTGGAGAGCAACGCCCGCTACTGGGGCGGCGCGGATCAGGTGCCCCGCCGCGCCCTCACCGCCGGCATGGCCGTGCTGCTGGCCGCCCGCCAGACCCTGCTGGTCGTCTCGGGTGAGCGCAAGCGGGCCATCCTGCACCGTACGCTCTATGGGCCGATCTCCCCGGACGTGCCAGCCTCGTACCTGCGCCAAGCCAGTGGCGTAACCGTCATCGCCGACCGCGCCGCGCTGCCTGAGGTGCCCCAGGAGGGTAGCGCGTGAGCTATCTGCTGGGGGTGGACGGCGGCAACACAAAAACGCTGGCCCTGGTGGCCAGCCCGGATGGCGCCGTGCTGGGCCGGGGGCGGGCGGCCTGCGGCGACATCTACGGGGCCGTCTCCACCGACGCGGCGCTCTCGGCGGTTGAAGACGCCGTGATGCAGGCCCTGGCCATGGCCGGAGTGCAGCCCGCCGATCTGGCCGTGGGTGCGTTCAGCATGGCCGGGGCCGACTGGCCCGAGGATTTCACCTTCCTGCATGAGGCGTTCCAGCGGCGCGGCCTTGGCGCGCGCATCCTGGTGGTCAACGACGCCCTGGGCGGCCTGCGCGCCGGCGCCCCGGATGGGCTGGGCGTGGCCGTGGTCTGTGGCACCGGCGCGGGCATCGCGGCCCGCGCGGCCAGTGGGCACATCTGGCACAACAGCTTCTGGCAGGAGCCACAGGGAGGCCATCAGCTGGCCGAGAAGATGCTGCGCGCCGTCTACCGGGCCGACCTGGGCATTGATCAGCCGACCGCCCTGACTGGCCGCGTGCTGCAGTTCTTCGACCGAGGCACGGTCGAGGAGGTGCTGCACCTGTTCACCGCCCGGATCAGCGAACGGCCCCACGGCCTGGCCAGGCTAGCCCCCGCGTTGCTTGATGAGGCGCAGCGCGGCGACCTCACGGCGCGGCGCATCGTGCTGGATCACGGGGCCGGGTTGGGTGACTACGCCCTGGCCGCCGCCCGCAAGGTGGGCCTGGAGGGCACGCCCTTCACCCTGGTGCTGGCTGGCGGCGTGCTGCGCCACCCCTCCACCCTGCTGCGCGACGCCCTGGTGGCCCGCGTGCGCACCACCTCACCCCACGCCCGGCCCACGGCCAGCCGCTTCGAGCCTGTGGTCGGTGCCCTGTTCCTGGCCCTGGAGGCCGCTGGAGTGACCATCAACACGCCGCTGCTGGAACGGCTCATACCTACCCTGCCACCCACCGCTTTCTACGCCACCTGACCGCAGAGCTCTCGCCACCCTGAGGCGAGAAGGAGAACTGCCATGAGTGATCATCGCCCTTGGAAGAATCTACAGGCGGCCATTGACGCCGACCCCGAGCGCCGGGCACGCGTGGAGCTGGAAAAGCGCCTGATGGAGGATGTGCAGACGTTAATGGAACTCCGGCACGCCCGCGGCGTGACTCAAGAGGCGCTCGCGCAGGCGTGGGACACCACCCAAGCCAATGTCTCGCGCGTGGAGCATGAGCGTGATGTCTATCTCTCCACGCTACGCGCTTACATTGCAGCGCTCGGTGGATGCTTGGAGCTGATGGCCATCTTTCCAAATCAGACCATCAGGCTGGGCGGGCCGGGGGCCGTCCCGCCGGACACCGCAACCCAGGCTAAGCAGCAGATCGCCTAGCAAGCTTAACTGGTGGCTCAGGAGTGGATGGATCCTACGTCACGGGCAACATTGAGCTTGCTCTCCCGACTGCGCCTCCAACCCGATAGGGCATGTGCTCTCCTGGCGACCGAGGGTGTTCCATGACTACGACAAGGCCCAGGCCATGCGTAACCTCACTGACCCCGACGAGGCGATCACGCGGTCGCTCAATCGCGTGGTCCGCACCCTCCATACGTCTCAGGTGAGGCCTAGGTGGCGCTTGTAGATCTCCTCGTAGAGCCGCACGTCGGCCAGCGTATCCTCGCCACTGGAGGGGAACTCCTCGCCGGTGCGCAGCGCGCGCAGGAACGTGGCCGTCTCCGCCCAATAGGGCCAGGTGGTCAGTGGCGTGGGCACGGGGTAGCTGACCACCGGATGGGTCCCTCCCTCGTAGATCTCAACCCGCGATTGGGCCGGGTTGGTAAACAGCGGGGGCGCCCAGGCGTGCAGCCACCCCTTCTGGAAGTACACCTGCGTGTGCTCGTCCCAGTGGTGATATTGCAGGGCGCCGCTCTCGATCACCCCGCGCACGCCGCCGAGGTCCAGCACAACCAAACCGGTCATGCCGTCGTCGTCGAGGTCCACCGCGCGCACCGCCACATCACCGGCCACGTCGAGCAGGTAGCGCAGCAGATTGATGTTGTGCGTGTACTGCTGCAGATACCCTATATATCCGGGGGCATGCTCCTCGGGCAGCCAGGTGGGCAGCTGCTCACGGTAACCGGCTGGCTGCAGCGGCTCATCGGTGGTGATCATGCCCGAGGCGTCTAGGGTCGAGGTCCAGTTGCCGCAGAACCCGTGATTGCGCACGAAGAGCGCGTTACCCATCTCGCCGCTGGTGCGCCACCGGGCAATCGTGGCGTGCATCAGCTCGTTGCCCGGGTCGTAGCGCTTCATGTAGCCAACCATCAGGCGGGCCTTGCCTTCGCGCGCGGCGGCCAGGATGCGCTCGGCCTGGGCGATGCTGACGGCCATGGGCTTCTCCATGAAGACGTGCTTGCCAGCGCGCAGCAGGTCGGCGGCGATCTCCCCCTGCTGGGCAAAGCCAGCCGAGACGCCCACGGCCTGCACCTGGGGGTCGGCGGCCAGTTCCCGGTGGTCGCCGTAGACGGCAGGAATGCCGTAGCGCTGGGCCACCTGCTGGGCCAGCCGTGGGCGGGCCTCGGCCAGGGCAACCAGGCGGCAGTCGTCCAGCGAGGCAAAGTTGGGCAAATGCACGTGCTGGGCCATAAAGCCGCAGCCTACATAGCCCAGGCGAACCGGTTCCCTATTCATCAGACCTACCCCCTCTATGCCAGCGCATGACCTGCTTAACACCGTACCTTGTACCCTCCCACACCCCGGCGCGTCAAGCGCCGCCCCTGAGTAGCCGCCCCCGTGGTCTGGTATGATGGAGAGGAACCAGTTGTCTAACAATCATTGCTGGCGAGGAGGTCGGTACACCGATGGCTCAGGATCAGGCGTGGGTGACTCCCTCCCTGGCAGACGCCGCTGACCTGAAGGGCCTGACCGAGGCCGCTGCCCTGCGGCGCGACCGCGACGACGAGTTGGCCCCCTTCAGGGAGCGCTTCTACCGGCCCCAGGCCGGGCCGATCTACCTGGATGGCAACTCGCTGGGCCTGCTCTCCCACGACGCCGAGGTCGCCGTGCTGACGGCGCTGGACGACTGGAAGCGCCAGGCCATCGGCGGTTGGCTGGAGGCCTCGCCGCCCTGGTTTTACTTGGCCGAGCAGGTCAGCGCGGCCCTGGCGCCCCTGCTGGGCGCCGCCCCTGATCAGGTGGCTGTGACCGGCTCGACCACGGTGAACCTGCATCAACTTGTGGCTACCTTTTACCGGCCCGCCGGGGCGCGGCGGCGCATCCTGGCCACGGCGCTGGACTTCCCCTCTGATCTGTATGCGCTGCGCAGCCAAATTGCCCTGCGCGGCGGCGACCCTCAGGCCGATCTGGTACTGGTCCCCAGCCTCGACGGGCGCACGATTGACGAGGAAGCTATCATCGCGGCGCTGCGCGACCCCCGGGTGGCCCTGGCCGTGCTGCCATCGGTGCTCTATCGCAGCGGCCAGTTGCTGGACCTGCGGCGCATCGCCGCCGCCGCGACGGCCAGCGAGGTGACGCTGGGGCTGGACTGCGCCCACTCGGCAGGCATCGTACACCACCACCTGGACGAGTGGGGCGTAGATTTTGCCGTGTGGTGTACCTACAAGTACCTCAACGGCGGCCCTGGGTCCACCGCCGCGCTCTACGTCAACCGGCGTCACTTTGGCACGGCCCCTGGGCTGGCCGGGTGGTGGGGTTCCCTCAAGGAGCGCCAGTTCGATATGGCCGCGCACTACCAGGGCGCGGAGGGCGCGGGGGCCTGGCAGATCGGCACGCCACCCATCCTCAGTACAGCCCCTCTGCTGGGGGCTTTGCGGCTGCACCACGAGGCCGGCCTGGACCGCCTGCGGGCCAAATCGCTGGCCCAGACCTCCTATCTGCGGCACATGCTGGAGGCTGGCGGCCTGACCAGCGCGCCCTACAACTACGCTGTTGGCACGCCGCGCGAGGACCACCGCCGTGGTGGTCACCTGGCCGTGGAGCACCCGCTGGCCGCGCCGATCTGCAAGGCGCTCAAGGCCCGAGGGGTGGTCCCCGATTTTCGGCCACCCAACGTGATCCGCCTGGCCCCCGTGCCCCTCTACACGTCGTACCATGACCTGTGGCAGGCCGCCGACCACCTGCGGCGCATCCTGGATGAGGGCGAGCACGAGCGGTACACGGCTGAGCGCGATATGGTGGCCTGACTGCATGACCCCCGCATGACCCCCGTGGCGGTTCAGTGGACGGGACCACTGCGGGCGCGTTACCCTTACACTGTCGGCGTGGCCTGTCTCGCACGTCCCGTCGCTGTATGACCTGGGCAGCGCGCCGGGCCAACGAGGAGCGCCGTGATGTATCGCTGTGAAGCTGATGTGGCTGTTGGGCTGGAAGAGTTTGCCCGCGCCGAGCTAGTTCGACGGTTCGGCGACGCCGTGCGCCTGGACGAGACCCCTGCCGTGCCCGGCGCCATTGGCTTTGAGTATGTGGAGGATCTGCTGGCCCTCCTGGATCTGCGCATCGCCCTGGCGGTCTCCCTGGTGCAGGGGTTTGCCGTGCCCCGCCCTCGGGCGCTGCTGGGTGATCAGCACCTGCGCCTGCTGCTCGATGGGGTGGCTGCCGTGGGCGCCCTGCACCCCCCGGTTGCCTTCAGCACTCTGCGCCTGGACGCCGCTGGCGCGCAATCGGCGGTGATGCAGCGCCTGGCCGGTGAGCTAGCCCAGCAGGCTGGCCTGCGGGTTATCGCCGGCCCCGCCGATCTGGAGCTGCGTCTGCGCCGGCCCCCTGGTGGCGCCTCCGGCTGGGAGGCCTTGATCCGTCTGTCTCCGCGGCCCCTCTCCGCCCGCGCATGGCGCGTGTGCAACCTGGAGGGCGCCTTGAATGCCACGGTGGCCCACGCCATGGCCCTGCTCACCGCGCCGCGGCCCCAGGATGTCTTCCTCAATGTGGCCTGCGGCTCAGGCACGTTTCTGGTGGAGCGCCTGGCGCAGGGCCGCGCCGCCCGGGCTATCGGCTGCGACCTCTCCCCAGGGGCCCTAACCTGTGCCAGGGCCAATCTGGACGCCGCTGGTCTGATTAGGCAGGTCGAGCTACAGCCGTGGGACGCCACCGCGCTGCCCCTGCCCGACGCCAGCGTGGACGCGCTGTGCGCCGACCTGCCCTTTGGTCACCTGACCGGTTCCCATGAGGCCAACATGGCCCTCTACCCGGCGGTGCTGCGTGAGGCGGCGCGGGTAGCCCGCCCGGGTAGCCGCTTTGCCCTGATTACCCACGAGCGGCGCCTGGCCACGGCTGCCCTCGACGATAACCCGGCCTGGCAGGTTGAGCGCTGGTTTCCCGTCGCCCTGGGCCAGATCACGCCCACCGTGTTCCTGGCCCGCCGCCGCTAACCACCTCGCCGTCGCCAGCGACGGTAGTCGCCCTCAAGGTGGGCCGGGCGCCCGGATACCCGCTCACCATTAACAAGTGGACGAATCAGCTTGTTCATGGAGTACCGCGCTGCATGACACGGGTACATGGCGCGGGCAGCCTACCGCATCTACCCTTCTCCTTCCGCTACAGACTCGTCTTCCTGAGAACGACATGACCTTGCCCAGTTTGCGCTTGACACTGACGCCGCCACGGCTTACGCTTAGGGCATGGACGTGCAACTTACTCCTAACCAGCAGGCGCTTGTCCGCCAGGCTATCGCAAGCGGCCGCCTACAGAGCGAAGGCGCCGTTATACAGGAAGCCCTATCCCTGTGGGAGGAACGCGAACGCGCCCGTGCCGAGTTGATCGCTTCTCTGGACGAGGCGGAGGTCTCCATTGAGCGCGGCGAAGGGCGCATCATCACGCGGGAGTCCATGCGGGAGCTAGCTGAGGATGTGAAACGCGACCTGCGGGTGCGCCTCGCCGCCGAGAATGCCGCAGTGCGCTGATGGCGCATCAGGTCTCCAAGCGGGCCGAGCGCGATCTGAAGAGTATTGCGTACTACATCGCCACTGAAAGCGGGAGCGTGGACAGTTCAGAGCGGCCCTCTGAAAGAGTGAGTAGGGTTGAGTTGCACTGGACTCTTCCTGAACGTGTCCACTACCATGCGGGTGAGACGCAAGCTCTATCCTGGTAGGGCAGGGTAGATGACTCCACCACTATTTCACTGCTCACCGGCCGTGGGCGCGCTCAGCACTGCCTCCAGCAGGGGGTTGGCCCCAAAGCGCACCGGGTCGGCTACCGGTAGCCCGGTCTCCTCGCTCAGGGTGGCGATGGCCTGGCGGGCCTCGTGTTCGGGCAGGCGGAACGTGGCCAGCGAGATGCCTACCACGGGCACGAGTTGCCCTCCGCGTGGCCAGGAGGCAGCCGCCTCGTAGATCGCCGCCACCTCTCGCAGAGGCGGGATCGGCACGCTGTACTCGTCAATATGGGTTAGACCGGCGATGTGGCACAGCACCAGCCCGTCGGCCCGCGCGCCGTGCAGCAAGGCCAGGGTCACCCCTGAGTAGCCTGGATGCAGCAGCGACCCCTGGCCCTCCACCAGGGTCAGGTCGTGGTCAGCGCATGCCGCCACGGTCAGCCGCTCCACCACGCCGGCCATGAAATCGCCCACCAGGGCGTCCACCGGCGCGCCATCGCCCCAGATCATGATGCCAGTCTGGCCGGTGGCCACGAACGCGGCGCGTATGCCGCCAGCGCGGGCCAGGCGCTCGATCTCCAGAGCCGTGGACATCTTACCCACCGCGCAGTCGCTGCCTACGGTCAGGATGGTGCGGCTACCGGGGCGATGCGGCTGATCGAGGGCCACGCGGTCCTCGCGAGGGGCCCGGCGCACGTCGCGGATAACCACGCCGTGGCGGCCGGCCGTCTCACTCAACACCGCGTCGTCGCTCAGAAAGGTATGTAGGCCGCTCTCCAGGTTCAGGCCGGCGCGTAACGCGGTGAGCAGCCAGGCATGCCACTCGTCAGGCAGCCGGCCGCCTCGCGGCGCGATGCCGATCAGCAGGGTGTCGGGCTGGTAGCCCAGCGCCTCCTCGACGCTGGCCACAATGGGCACGCCCTGGCCCACGCCCACCACGGCCCCGCAATCGGCCCCAGCGTGGTCGCGGTCAATCACGGCGACGGTTTGGTCAGGCGAATAGCGCAGCACGCCGAACGCCGTCTTTGCGTTGTGCGGGTTGAGCATGCCATCGGCCAGAATGGCCAGGCGGCGCGGCGACCGTGCCATAGCAATCCTCCTACAGTAACCAGGTAGCCGTGAGCGCGGCCCGAAGGGGCGCCGCGCTACATAAAAAGGGGAGCCGGTTACCCGACTCCCCCAACCATGCCACGACGAGTGTCTACTCGAAGCGGCGGGTGAACACCTGCTTGCGCGCGCTGCTAAAGTACAGTTCGTCCGGCACCTGCACGTACTGATCAGATGTGACCTGCCCGGGCAGGTAGCCTTCCGTCCCCAGATATACTAGATGGCCCGAGTGGACCTCGCGATAGGCTCCCGGACCAACCCTGCTGCTGCCGCTCAACCGAAGTGCAGTCATCCTTGACTACCTCTCTACATGACGACTCCGTCATGTGTCTTCACCGACACGCCGAATCCGCCACATCGCGGACTCGTGTCCTGGCCAGTGTACATGCCGCCGTAGTTCATGTCAAAAGCACTGGCTACGTCACTGACTGGAGCGGTGGGTCAGTGGCCGGTCTTCAGTTCAATTACGTAGTTGCGGTGCCGCTTGGTCCCAATGTTGGTCAGCCTGTTGTCCACCTTGCCCGCTGCCTCGACGGTGACGAAGGTGACCTGCTCGTCCTCGAACTGCACATCCTGGTAGTCGGCCGGGTTGTCTGGGTCGGCAAAGCGGATCAGGCCCCCCGACTCGACGATGAAGAAGTAGGGTAGCCTGTGGATGTGTTTCTCCAGGATGGCCCCTGGCGCCAGGGCCAGGTCCCATACCCGCACCGCGTCGTTCTCGAACATCAGTTGGGTCCCCACCTGTTCGGTCGGCATGACGGCCATGGCCTACTCCTCTTTCCCTGGTGTCTCTTTGCGTGGGACACATCCCCACTCTTAGCCCGGCCCGCGCGCCGGCTGCATATAGATAGCCCGTGCGCCGTCGGCGGAACGGTCCTACCGCTATGGTAGCAGACAGCCTTGCGGTGTCTAGCCGCTTGACTCCTGGCCTTCCGAGGATGATAATGGCAGCAGTACTGCCTGAAGCTGCCGCCGGGGCGACGAGTCAAGCCCGTCTGGAGAGCCAGGAAACTGCATTATGTCGCCACAAGCGCCTGATCCAACCGGGCAACCCGCGTTTCCGAGGGGCGACCCCTCTCTGTCCAGTGACCCAGGCCACCCGACGGTGGTGGCGATGGACGTGGCCACACTGGCCCGCTGTTATCATGAGGAGACGGCCCACTTCCTTTCCCGTCGGCCATCGCGGGACGCCTTTTGTATGGAGCTGTTTCGCCGCGCCGTGGTGGACCGGGAGGACGCCGCATGGCAGGCCATCTATAGCGCCTACACGGTGTTAGTGCGCAAATGGATCACCACCCTGGGCCTGGCCGCGCAAGCAGGCGCGGATGCCGATGATCTGGTCAATGCGGCGTTTGAGCGTTTCTGGCGGGCTATGGATGGCCCAAAGTTTGGCCAGTTCTCAAGCCTGGGCGCGCTGATCCAATATCTCAAGATGTGTACGCGCTGCGCGGTGATTGACTACCAGAGGGCTCGGGCCATCCGCTCCGCCGAGGTGTTGGTCAGCGACTGTGAGGATGCGCTCAGGGACGTGGCCGCCGACGTGGATGTGGAGACCGAGGCGCTGGTCGCCTCAAGCGAGGCCGACCTGTGGGCGACCCTGCGCGCCGTGCTGGGGGAGCCCCACGACATGTTGGTGGCCCGGCTGAGTTTCGTTGATGGCCTGACCCCTCGGCAGATCCAGGCGCTGCATTCAACCGCATTTGCCGGTGTGGGCGATGTCTATAGGATCAAACGCAACGTGCTGGAGAGGCTGCGCCGGCACTCCGCCCTGCGCGCCTATGTCGAGCACTCCTGAGACATGCCCTAAATATCCGTTGTCGGGGCGTTCACTCTTAGTAGGCGGTCACATGGGGCCTGTCGCTGGCCCGGGATATTCTCAGGCTCTCTATCGGATGAACGGTTGTTGAAAGGAGGACCACATGGGTGTGCCAGGGCAATGCACGGGGAGCGCTCCTCCTGGAGATAACGACCTGCTTGCCTGGGGTGACGGCGAGGCAACCGAGGCAGTGCGGGCACACCTGGACCAGTGTGGCCCTTGCCGCCGCAAAGCGCTGGAGTATGCGCGGCGCAACGCGATGCTACAGGCGCGGCTGCACCGCGTTGATTGCCCTGATCCGCTCCAACTGGGCGAGTATGCGCTTGACCTGCTGCCTAACGTCGAGCGCACCCAGGTGGCGGCGCACGTGCTGGCCTGCCTGTCCTGTACCGAGGAGCTTGCCCTGTTCCGGGCTGATATGCGCTCCCCGGAGAGCGCGGAGGCGCCGGAGAGCGCCTGGCGGGCGGTACCGCGCCTGATTGCCCGGCTATGGTCGCCCGCCCCAGGCCTCTCCGCTGGCGCGACCGGCCTGACGCTGGGGGTGCGGGGACAGGCCGCGCTGTCTACCGCGACCTATGCGGCCGATGGCATACAGATCAGCGTGGACGTGCAGCCCGATGGCCCAGCGCACTGGATGTTGCTGGGTTTGGTCATCTCCAGCCACCCGTCGGACCCTGCTGAAGCCGCTTCCAGTTCCGGCGCGGGGCTCATCGTGGAGGTGCGCGGTGGGGACGCGCTGGTTGCGCGGGGTGGGGTGGATGAGATGGGCAACTTTGTGTGCCCCTCTCTGCCAGCGGGAATCTATGAGCTGGCGGTTCATCTGGCCGATACGGTCGTGGTCATTCCGCGGCTGGAGGTAGGGCTATCGTGACAGGAAAGGCGCCGCGGCTGGCCGTCGCGATGGCCGATGAAGCATTTCCCCAGGGCTATGTCGAGGGGGCGGGCCAGGTCCGCGCCCCGACCCCCACGGTCGAGGATCTGGTCGCGTTGGCGCTGGCGCAGCCGGACCTATCCCTGTGCCGCGAGGCCTTCCAGGCCGCACTGGCGGCAGCCGCGTCCCCGGTGGGCCTGGCCACCGCGTTGGCCGAGCGCCTGAAAGGCGAGGCCGACCGCCACTGGTTGATTGATGGACACACCTCGTTGCGCCTGGCCGACGCGATGATCGCCCTGGGCGAACTGGCCACGGAGCCGCGTATCGTGGCCCTGGGCACGATGGCCCGCGCTGATGCGCTGCGCTTGCTGGGCGACCCACGGGCCGCGCTTGTTTTGCTTGATACGGCGGCCGACCTGTTCCAGCGCTGTGGCGACGAGGTCGGCTGGGCCCGTACGCGCATCAGCCAGATGCCCGCGCTGATGTTCCTGGGGGCGCTGGACGACGCTCTGGCTGTCGCCGCTCGGGCGCGCCCTATTCTCCTGGCCCACAACGAGGTGTTGCGGGTAGCGCGTTTGGATTTCAATACGGCCTACGCCTACGAGCAGCTTGGCCGTACAGCCGCCGCGTTGGAGCGCTACGCCATCGTGGCGGCGTCCTGCCAGGATCTCGGCACGCCTGAAGCCGCCGATCTGCTGGTGATGACGCGAGTCAATCAGGCTATCGCGCTGACCCGGCAGGGGAGGCTGTCAGAGGCGTTGGCCTCCCTGCGCGAGGCCCGTACGCTATTCTCCCGGGGGGATGAGGCCCTGCACGTGGCAAAGACAGATATCAACATCGGGTTTGTCTCCATCTTCCAGGGCCGCTATGGCCCAGCCCTGCGCGCCCTGGAGGATGCCCGCTCGGCCTTCGACCGGCTGGCTATGCCGGTCGAGGCCATCGAGGTCGGTCGGGATATCCTCGATTGTTACCTGGCTATCGGCCGCCCCGACCGTGTGCTGGCTCTGGCCCCTGCTCTGATCGACACATGTGCTGACCATGGGTTGGTCCTGCAGCGCAGCGAGGTTGCCCTGCGTCAGGCCGCGGCCTACCAGCAGTTGGGCCAACCGGCCGCCGCCCTGGAGAGCCTGGCTGCCCCGGATGGTCATATGTCCGAGGTCGTGGGGGCGCGCTTCGCCGTTGGGCGCGCCCGCGCCCTGATCGCCCAGGGCGCCCAGGAGGCCGCGCGCGTTGAGCTCGCCAAGGCCTTGGCTGTGTTTGAGACATTGGGTCTACCGGTCGAGGCGGCCCAAGCCGCCTTGCTGGCGGCCCAGGCGCTGGCCACCATAAGCGGGCCGTCCGCGGCAACCCGCCAAGTCGCTCAGAGCGCCCTGACCGCCGCTCTGGCCCTGGGCATGCCCTGGCTGGTGGCCTCCGCGCATGCGTTTTTGGCCACCCTGGACGCCGCGGCGGACGATCTCCCCGCCGCTGCCAGTGGGTTTGCTCAGGCTATCGCCGCTGTGGACCGCATGCAACAGTACATGACTGCTGAGATGCGCCGCGGCTTTCTCTCGGAGGATCACGAGGCAATCTATCGCTCAGCCATCACCGTTGCTCTGCGCCGCGGGCAGCCAGCGGAGACCTTTGATCTGGTCGAGCGGGCCAAGTCACGCGCGCTCCTGGAGCACGTCGGCGGAGCAATCCAGCCGCGGTCGCGGTCGGACGATCCGCCTGCCCGCGCTCTGGTCACCCGCCTGGCCGCCGCCCGCGAAGAGTATCAGGTCTGCTGCGCGGCCCTGTCGGATTGGGGCAGCGCCCAGGCGGCGGCCCTTCTGCCGTCCAGTCCATCCCACGATCTGGCACGCCAGATTGCCCAGTGCGAAGAGCGGATGCATGGGTTGATCGAGGCGCTGCACCTGCGCAGCCCGGCTTACGACGACGAGGCCGGACTGCACGGCGCTCGAACCCTCGATCCGCGCCCCTACCTAGAGCCGGGCCATGTGCTGGTCAGCTACTATGCGCTGGACGACGATCTGTTGATCGTTGCGCTGGACCACGCGGGTATCTCCACTACACGCTTGCCCGGTGTGTGGCGGGGGGTTTGTACAGACCTTCGTCTGCTGCGTCTCAACATTCAGCACGTGGTCGCGGCGGTCCACGACGGCCGTGCGCGCGACGTGTTGCCAGGGCTGGAGCACAATGCGCGTGGCCTATTACGGCGCCTGTGGGATCGTCTGCTGGGGCCGGTGGCCCACCTCATTGAGCGGGCCACGCGGGTGACTATCGCCCCCTATGGCCCCCTGCACTACCTGCCGTTTCAGGCGCTGTACGATGGCCAGAGCTATCTCGCGCAGCGGGTACCCGTCTCAGTCGTCCCCTCGGCCAGCCTGCTGGCCACGCTGCATCGGCGCGCTAACCGGCGGCGCGCTGGGCTGGGTGATGGACCAATACGGCGTGGGGCCAGCCTGGTGGTGGGCACGACGCTGCGGGGCACACTGCCCCACATTGCGCCTGAACTGGCCGCCATCGCCGCCCACCTGCGTGGGCGGGTCTTGCTAGACGAGCAGGCCACCCGCGCGGCGGTGCTGGCTCAGGCCAGCCAGGCGACCGTGCTCCACCTGGCTACCCATGGCTGGCTGCACCCAACCGATGCCCTGTTCTCGTACCTGCAGATGTCCGATGCCCGCCTGAGCACCGCCGATGTTATGGATCTGGACCTCTCATGCGCCCTGGTCACGCTCAGCGCCTGCGAGACGGGCCGCGGCCACCTCGGCGGCGGCGATGATCTGGTCGGCTTCAGCCGGGCATTCCTGCAGGCGGGGGCTGACGCGCTCATTCTGAGCCTGTGGCAGGTGGAGGATCGCAGTACGGCGTGCCTGATGGATGTGCTGTATGCCAGCCTGGCCGCCGGGCAGGCTAAAGACGAGGCCCTGCGTGTGGCTCAACTCGCTCTGCTGACCGGCGCTACTGAGCCAATGGCGCTACCCACCACGCACCCCTACTTCTGGGCCCCCTTTGTCCTGGTCGGCGACCACCGGCCGCTGACCATAGGCGAGCGATGATCGGGCACACACGCTCTCCAGCGCCGGATGCGCCCGGCGAGTTGCTGGTCTTTAGCCACCCTGCCCCGCGTCCTGGCTCAGACGCGCCACCCTGGCCAACGATTGCGGCGGCTCGCGGGGCCGCGTTATGGCGCTGCTGTTCTGAAGACAATGGCCTGCCAGGTGTGCTGGCCGAGCCATGGTAGCCATGAAAGGAGACCCACTGATGGCCGACAAGGAAGTCCTGTTTGTGCCCAACGAGCTGCTGATCTCCATCCGCCACGCCACGCCCAGCCCCTGGCCCTACCTGGATAGGCTCACCGCCCTGCTGGGCAAGACGCTACAACCCTTCGGGCTGCGCGTGACCCCACCGACACTGCCGCGCCCGCCTCGCCACGACGCGGTGTACGAGGACACCGGGGCGTCTGTTCAGGAAATGCGGCGGGCTACCTCCGATACAGACTCTGGCGACGACAAAGTGTCCTACACCAGCAAGCAGCCGAGCGCGTCTGGCCGCGGCTTGCTGGGTGGCTGGACGTTTCGTCCGGCCACCGACGAGTTGTTTCACTCGGTGTTGCGCTATGGTGTGGCCGCGACCGACGCCCAGACGCAGCCCGTGCTAGTCGGCGCCGCAGTGATCACCGCGCGCCTGAAGCAGCTGAATACACATATGGCCGAGGACGTGCGGATTAGCAGCGCCGTCCCCAACTGGGCCATGTCGGGTGAACCCAGCGGTTACGTGGTCGGTGGACCAGGTGGCCGTCCCACGCCGGAGCCCAATCTCCCGGGCATCTCGCGGTGGCATTTCGTCTTCTCCGACGCTGTAGCCAAGGTTGCGCCTCCGGGCGGCGAGGAGGTTCTAGTTGTTGTGCTGGACACCTCACCAGACCTACAGGAGGTAGACAGCGCCGCCGCTGCCTTTGGAGGGCACAACAGCTTGCTCGTGGAGCTGGCCACGGGGGGCACTCACCCTGTAGCCTCGTGGGAGGATGTCTTGGGTGAGGTAGACTACGCTGCCGCGCATGGCCCCAATGAGGAGTATTTGATGCGCGATCACGGGCTCTTTGTGGCGGGGATCATCCGCGACATCGCCCCAGCATGTACGCTACGCGTGGTGCGCGTGCTCAGCGACTGGGGCGGCGGCTGCCTGACCAGCCTCATCGCGGGCCTGGAGTATGTGCATGATCTGGCCCAGACCCATCAGGGCCCTATCGTGGTCAACCTGAGCCTGACCGTCAAGGCGCCGGTGCGCGCGGCCCTGGGCCACCTCTATAAGGGGCTCCTACAAGGCCACGAGGGCATCACAAACCCCTACACCACACCTGAAGACGCGTCGTTGCCCTTGCTGGATGTGATGCGCGGCCTGACGGCCCGCCAGGGGTTCCCCATTCTGTTTGTGGCCGCGGCCGGTAACGATTCAGGAACTCTACGCGGCAATCCACTGGAACCCCGCGTGCCGGCCGCCTACGAGACGACGTTGGGCGTAGCCGCCCTCAACGCCGCTGGCCAGCGCGCCTCCTATTCCAACAGGGGCGATGAAGCCGACCAGGTACTCAACGGCATCGCCACGTTTGGCGGCGCGCCGCCTGCCGCTGGCGACGAAGCGGGCGCGGGCGATGCGGTGCGTGGTCTGTTTAGCGCCCCTGCCTTTCCGTCTGACGCGGGCTCTCCACCCGCGAACACGACAGGTTGGGCCCAGTGGGTGGGCACCTCGTTTGCCACGCCGGTGATCTCCGGGGTCAGCGCCAATCTGCTGGCCGCCGACCCCACCCTAACCACGGCGCAGGTGATGGCCACCGTGATAGGGCTGGCTGCCCCTATGGCCGACCCAACGCTGCAGTGCAATGGCCTGACGGCCAGCCAGATACCGATCTGATCTGGCGACCACACCAGCCACATGGTTTCAGTTGACGCTATCAAACGCATCCCCTTCGCTCCGGACCTGGCCGCCGAGGTTGCCTCGCCCGATCAAACCCCTTTGGATATGGCGGCCAAGGCCCGGCGCTACCTGCGGGGCGGCACACGCTTGGTGTGGGTGCTGTGGCCCGATCGTCAGGAGGCCGATGTGTGGCGACCCGGCGATCTACGACCGCACTATCAGGATAGGCGTCCGTCGGCGACTCTTGGCGACGACGCGTTCAGTGGCGACGATGTCGTGCTTGGTTTCTCCCTGTCCGTAGCCGACGCTTTCGCCGACCCACTCGGCTAGCCCGTCCTGCTCGGCTGATAAGACAGATGGTCAGTCAGCGCCCGTTGTGACAAAGTCTGACTCGTAGCCGAAGACTGCGACCTGTACAGGGTCGCGCCGGTTCAGCTTCATCAGGAGGGGCCTGGGTGGACGCTCAATCACTCCGCGAACGGATAGAAGTCCACCTGGCGGCATGGTGGACTGGAGTTGTATCATGTGCTCTATAGGGCTGGGTAGCGTCAGCAGACTGGCGCGTGGTATGCAAGGAGGGCTGGGTCATGGCGACGACCGTAGAGCGCGACTCCCAGGCGCAGGTACGCGAGGTGAGGGATCTGGGGGAAGGGCGCGCCATCCTTGATCGTGCGGCGCGCCATTACCTACAGATGAGTGGCGACGAATTCATGCACGCATGGGACGCGGGCGCGTTTGACCACGATCCTGACCTCCCTGGGCTGATCAACGTTGCCATGCTTCTACCCTTTGCCCGCTAACTCGACGTGGCTCGGCGTCCGCATGAGGCCGCGGCAGCCTTCACGGAGAACCTCGGCCGCGCCATCTCGTGTGTGACGAACGCGGTCTTCGACATCCGTGGTGGGTATCATCCAACCCCCACTCCCCATGTCGCGGCCCTGAACAGCGGTCTGCCCGTCCCCCTTGCCGGCGCCGCTGGCCTGCGCCTGTCGGTCTTGCTGCAATACCACATCGTCCAAGACAGCGGGTCACACGGCCCATGGATCATTCGCACGTCTGCCTACTCCTATACGGTCTGGGATCGTGACGAGCAAGAGCTTCTCGTCTATCACTGGCATCCCGATGGGCGCAGCGCTGTCACAGTGCCCCATCTCCATATCGGCTCCACGGCGCTGGCCACGGGAAGCACATTGGTCAAGAAGCACCTGCCCACGCGGCGTATCACGCTGGATGATGTTGTGCGCCTGGTCATCACGGAGCTTGACGTGGTGCCGCGGCGTCAGGACTGGGCCATGGTCTTGCAGGAGACAGCACAGGTTTTTGAGGTAGGGCAAACCTGAATCTGATGGTGGCGTCTAACCTACAACGCGTGGGCCATCGCGTTGGGCAAAGGGGTGTACAGGGCGTCGGGTTTCCGGCTCCTGAACCGCTATGTGGAATGGCAACAGCGCTGCCATGAAGCTGTCAGACAAGCAGTGCTCCGGCGCCCTGAGCCGCGTCCTGAAGGTTGACGGGCGACCGCTGGGCCAGGGCGCGCGACACGTAGAGCGACTCGATGGTCACCTCGGATCTGCCGTGGAGGGTGGCCTGAGTGGATCGGCCCGCGTTCAGTTCGATGTGTGTGGCCTCCAACGACTCGGGCAGGTGAGACCCGTAGGTCTTGACGCCACAGCGCCCGTCATAGCTCAGCAGGAAGGGCACCCCGCGCCGGTTGAGGTCGTGCAGTGCTCCGATGAGGCGCTCTCGGGACAGCCCCTGATGATAGCGCCGGTCGGCGCCCGTGGAGGCCCCCTGGTAGGGCGGATCAAGGTACACCAGATCATCGCGCGTCGCGCTGGCTATGGCCGCCTCGAAGTCGCCGCACGTGACCGTGGCGCGGCGGCGCAGCAGCGCTGAGGCGGCCATGATGTCATGCCGCATCGTGGGTGGTCGCGTGCCCAGCCGGCGGTGATCGGCGGACTGGTTAAACGCGCCGCGCTGGTTGAAGCGTGGCGCGTTCTTGACGCACCGCGCCAGCAGATACAGCAGCTGAGCGGCGTCCTGGGAACAGTTGAACACGCGCCTCACCCGCGTGTAGTAGGTGGCGTCCGCGCCGATCTGGCCACGCCATAGCCGCTCGTAGGCCTCGGCCAGCAGTTCGGGCGACCACATGATCTGCCGCCAGCTTTCCACCAGTGGGGCCAATGAGTCGTTGAGCGCGAACCGCTCAGCCAGGCCACGATGGGCGGCGGCGATGGTCAGCGCCGCCGATCCCGCGAAGGGCTCGTAGAGGCAGCCGAACGATTGCCCCGCCACGTAGGCTAAAATGTGCGGCGCGAGCAGGCGCTTGCTGCCCTGATAGGGGATCGGGTGAGGCATTACTACCCGGACAGGCCCGCTGGCCTCCGCACGGCCAGGCCGTATAGCCGTTGCGTCTGGGCACTGGCCCCGCGTCATCACCACCATGCCTTCAGTGTATCCCAGCGCCCCATGCCAGGCGAATGGATTAACTACAGCGCACTTCTCTCTGAGTCAACCCCGTTCTGAGGGTTGTTGACCGCTCCCGCCTAAACGGCTATCGTGCCAAGGAAGTGGACGACGGCGCGAAGGCGAGACATGATGGGGCGCTTGTACCCACCGGTTGCGTGCAGCGTTGGGGCCGCGTTAGGTAGAGTGGCCATGGGAGAACGATGTCGGATGAACAAGGCTAGCGCCGATAATCCACCGGGTCGAGCGCTGGCCGCTGGTCTCAGGGGCGTGTGGCCAGGCATGGTGGCTCTGGTCGTGCCGCTGGCGGGCTGCGCGCAGCAGCCAGTCGCCAGCCCGAAGCCGCTGCCCACGGCGCGGGCTCTGGCTTTTCAGGCGGCGCACGTGCTGCTGCCATACAGCGACCCCCTGCATACCTACGAGCTGCGGCGGCCGCAGACCTGGGTTGTCCTGGATAGGCGCAACACGCCCGAGTTTGGCGGCGCTGGGTGATGGCGCCCGCTTTTTCGAGCCGGTGACCGCCGCCGACCCCGACGCGGGGCAATCGGGCAAGCTGTGGATCGAGGTGCTGCCGGCTCAGCCAGGCCGCGGCCCGCGCCAGATGCTGCTGCAGCCGTTCAAGGACGCCGACTACCCGCCCACGCTACTGGCCCGGATGATTCTGGCCCCCATCCGGTTGGGCGGCGTGGCCGGCTATGGTCTGGTCACCCTGGCCAGTCGCACGCAGATTACCCTGCTGCTGGTGCGCTGGCGCGGCCGCGACTACCGGCTGACCATCTTCGGCTCGCCCATCCCCGCCGAGGTGCTGCTGGCCCTACGCACCTGGCGCTGGGTGGGCGCAGCGGGTCACCCTGATCCCCAACCCCTATTTCACGGCCCTGCCGCCGGCGCGGGTGGGCTCCCCGGCGGTATCCCGGCCGGAGCTGCGCTACGTCGTGCTGAGCAATGATGAGGCGGCGCTGGTCCGCGCCCTGCACGCCCCCAACGCGGGGGTAGACGTGGCGCTGGGCCTGGGACCAGCGGCGTTGCCGGGGTTGGCGGGCCTGACCGGACGGGGCCTACGTGTGTTGGTCCGGCCGTCGCTAGCCGTGGAGCACCTGGAGCTGAACATGGATGTGCCGGCCCTGCGCGCCCAACGGGTGCGGCGGGCGCTGCAGGCGGCGATTGACAAGATCCTGCTGGCGAACCCGGTAGCCCAGCAGACACTGTTCCACACCAGATGATGAGAGGCCTCAGCTGCTCACTCAGCCGTGACTCATGTTGGGTAACACACGAGCTGCAGTCGCGGTCGATTCCCGACCCAGAGAGGTCGTAGCGCGCAGTCCGCTGGACCACACGCTGGCCTCCTGTGCGGCCAGCGCATCACTCAGGCGGCGGCCGCGAGGGCGGTGAAGGCGGAGCGGCGGGTCCTGGCCACGGGCGTCTCCGTCAGCCAGGCGGCCGCCCGCACGAAGTTGAGCGAGGTGGCGATGACCACATGCAGTAGACGGGTTTTGGGGAAGCCGATGTAGCGAGAGCGGCGCAGTGCGCTCAGGCGCACCCCTTGTGAGAGGGTGCCCTCGATCCCGGCGCGCACCGCATAGCGCTCCTTAAACTCCGGCGTGGTCTGCCGCTGGCGTGCGATCTGGAGCGCCTCATACTGGGCGCGCGGGCGAATGGTCAGCGACCGGGGCCGCGGCGACTGCACACACGTGGGGCGGGCGGGGCACGCCACGCAGTCAGCATGCGCGAAGCGGATGTTGATCACGTCCCTGCCGCCACTATCCTTCTTCGGATTCCAGACGGCACTGGTTTTGCCCTGGGGGCAGACAGCACGCTGAGCTTCCCAGTCGATCACAAAGTGGGCCACCGCGAAGCCACCATGGGCGCGGCTCTGCCAACTCTGGTCCTCCAGCACCGGACCAAGGATGTCCGTGCCCTGTGCCTGGCCGCGCACCAGATGCTCAGAGGTCACATAGCCCGTGTCCACGACATGCTCGCGCGGCAACAGGTCGCGCTCCGCCAGGTGGTCCTGGATCGTGCCGAGCATCACGTTGTCCGCCGTCGTGGCGAACGTCGTCTCCACGTTCGTCAGCAGGCGCGGCTGCTCTGGATCGCAGCTCTCGGTCAGATGCACCTTGTAGCCAACCCACTCCGTCTCGCGCTTCTTGCTGTACCGCGCATCAGGATCATAGGGTGAACTGATCAGCAGCGGGGCGGGTGGCAGTTCCTCTGCCGTCCGCCAGCGGACGGGCTCGTCAGGAGGAGCTGCATAGAACTGCTGCAGCCAGACTCGTCGCAGGATCTGCATCGCTGGCACGTCGCGCAGCCAGCCAGGGGCACTGGCGACATAGATCTGCTCCAGCAGCAGGTGTCCATCCGCACCGATCTGCGCAGCGAGAGCGTAGCGCGCGGCCTTACTCTCCGGTAAGCGGTAGTCCTCGAAGCGCCGAGCGTAGCGGTCGAACCAGGCTGCGGGCACCCACGCCTGTAGCCAGTCTGGGGCAACCGTCGCCAGCGTGTTGAGCGCATGGCGCAGCGTCTCACCCACACACTCCAGACGGTTGAGCACCTGAATGGCTCCGAGCACGTGGGTCGAGTCGGTGCGCTGCCGGCCTCGTGCCCTGACCAGACCCTGCGCGCGCAGGTGGTCCAGCAGCGTCTCAAAGAGCGTCATCTCCGCCTGGCCCGCAATCAGCCGGGTGCGAAACTCGCTTAAGACGGAGGCGTCAAAACCGGGATCGGTTAGCTCAAGCGCCAAGGCGTACTTCCAATCCAACCGGCCACGCACGGCGTCAGCGGCTTGGCGATCCGGTAAGCCTTCGGCGAACTGCAGGATCGTCACGAGCGCCAAGCGGGCGGGCGCCACCGCCGGCTGACCGTCGGGGGGGTAGAGTGCCGCGAACTGCGCATCGGTGTAGAGAGGGCCCAGGCTGTCGCGCATCTGCATAATGCAGGTGCCTTTGGGAAAGGCTGCCTTGGCAATGCGGGCGGTTTCCTCAGGAATGGACGGCGCGGATGTAGGATGGAGCGACATGGGGACCCTCCTCTCGTGATCAGCAACCTTGGACACACCCGCACGGTGCGCTGGTGCCATCGTAGCGCACCACAGCCACATCCTGCGGGCTATGGCCGCCCTCCGTGCTCTGACTGCTGCGCATCCTTTCCCTCTCCCTGCTACGTCCGGCGGCCTCAGTGATCGTGGAGGGCGGCACGTCTGTCCCGCTTCTGATACTCATCGCATGCACCTTTACAGCCGATTTGTTACCCAACGCATGGAACCCCAGATTGAGCGTCGCAGGCTTCCTACCACGAGGTTCAGGCTGGTTACAGCCAGCCTACCGGGTTCGCCAGCAGGATCTTGACAAGACGGCCTTCACCCGCGCCGTGTTCGCCGCGTCGGGCGCGCAGGTGGCCCCCGCCACCAGCCTGTTGCCCACCGCCTCGCCGTACCACGACCCCACCCTCGCGATCAGCCCCTACAGCCCCGCCGTAGCCCGACGCCTGCTGGTTCAGGCCCGCTACGCCACGGCGCTGGCCGGGCAGGCATCTTGTGCTGGGGCTGACCACTACCGACGACCCCACCCGCCGCCGCGAGGCCGACCTGCTGGTGCGCGCCTGGGCCGCCGTGGGCGTGCGGGTGACTCCACGGTTAGTCAGCGCCTCGCCCTCCGACGCGGGGGCGCTGGACGCGCCATACGAGCGCGGCGGCGTGCTGACCACCCGCCACTTCGATCTGGCCCTGTTCGACCTGCGGCTTGGCCCGGACCCCGCCGCCGTTGCCGCGCTGTTCGACCCCGATCGCACGCCGACCGCGCTCAGCCGTGGGGCCGCGCGCCGCAACTATACGGGCATCGCCGTGGAGGCCCTGGCCATGCTGCCCGAGACGGCCCAGGCCTCGCTCGATCCCCTCTCGCGCCGCCGCGGCTACGCCAGGCTGCAGGCTAAGGTCAACGCCGCGCTGCCTTTTATCGTGCTCTATGATCGCCCCCAGGTGGTGGTCGTCTCCGATCGCCTGGGCAATCTGCGCCCCGCGCCGCAAGATGGGGCGACCCTGTGGAACTGCTGGGAGTGGACGCGGCGCTGACCGGCCTGACCGGCGCGGCGCGCCGCGTGGCCCACGCCCTGCTCACTATGCTGGGCTTGGTCACCCTAGCTGCGCTGTATGCTGCTGGCCCTGACCCCGTGGCCATGCTGGGCTGGCTGGACGGTGCGGCGAGGTTGCAGTTTGGCCTGGGGGCCGGCGGCGCGCCGCCGGCCCCGGCCCTCGCGGCGGCCGCCCCAGCCACCGCGCTGCTAACTGGGGCCGCGCTGTCCATCACGGCGCTGGTCGGCTGGGGTGGTGGCCTGCTGCTGGTCGTGGCCGAGTGGGCGGTCCCCGGCGGGCCGCATGGGTCGGCTGGGGGCACTCGCCTGCTGGGCCGCGTGGTAACCCTGCTGGTGGAGATCGGCCAGGGGCTGCCCATCTTCTGGGTGGGTGGCGTGCTCGTCGGCGTCCTCAGCGTGGGACTGGGCTGGTTGCCCCCGGGCGGCATCGCCGCGCCAGACCGGCCAGCCTTCGGCACGGCGGCCTATCTGACCGCGCCGGCAGCCCACCCCGCCGAGCCGCTGGGCGACTTACTGGCCCATCTGGCGCTGCCCGCCGTGACCCTGGCCCTGGCTGGGTTGGCCACCGATCTCCGGCTGGTGGGGGTAGCCCTGCCGGCTCACCTGGCCGCGCCGCACACCCTAGTGGCCCGAGGGACCGGCCTCTCACGACAGCGGGTAGTGTGGCGCGCGGCCCGACCAGCGCTGCCCATGGTGGCCGGCGGCGTGGCGGCCGGCGCCCCGCTGTTGGCCAGCGCCCTGCTGTTAGTGGAGTACCTCTATGGCTGGCCTGGCCTGGGGCTGCTGGCTTACCATGCCGCCCGTGCCGGCGACAACGCTACCCTGGCTGCCCTGCTGCTCGTCTTTGGATCCGCTTTTCACCGCCGCTCCACTTAGGGCCATCCGACGCCTGACGCGGGCGCGGGGACGGTCAGGACATGGCCGGTGCGCGGTCCACCGAACGGGTTCGCCATGTTCCACTGTGCCGCCATGATGAACAGCGTTCTCCTGTCCGGCCCCCCCAACATGCAGGCGAAGGGAGAGCGGTCAAGCTCGATCCGCTGCACCACCTCGCCACCTTCGCGGACCCGCAGACAGGCTGTGCCCCCTGACGAGGTCCACACCGCGCCCTCGGCGTCAAGGCAGATCCCGTCCGGACCGATGCCCTCAGCCCAGACGCGCCGGTGTGACAGGCTGCCGTCGGCGGCGATAGCGAAGGCCGTCAGCTGGCCGGCGAAGGATTCGGAGATGATCAGCGTGGCGTTGTCGGGGGTGACGACCATGCCGTTGGGGAACGCGATGTCATCGGCCACCTGGCGCACCGTGCCGTCGGGGGTAATCAGCGCGATGTACCCCGGGACGAACTCCGGCCGTTCATGCCAGGGGACCTGTGGCGCGTCTGGCCCGGCGCGTTGGACGGCTGCGAGGAAGGCCATGAAGTTGAAGTCGGCGCCATTGACGTAGATGTTGCCGCGCCCATCGACGACGATCTCGTTGAAGCCACTGGGCAGACTGCTCAGATCGGCGTGGGGACCAGTAACCCGTCGGGCTCTCGGCGCAGCAGACGCCCTCGGGGGTCCACAGTCCCCGGCACGATCAACTGGCGCCCATCAGGTAGCCACGCGATGGAGTGGGGGCTGGTCTGCGGATCGTGAGTGACGATCTCGCTGGCGCCATCGCTCTCAACGGCGACGATCTCGTGCGCGCCCCAGTGGCAGAACCACAGCCGGTCCTCGTGCCACCGGGGTGACTCCCCGATGATGAGACCACGCAGCAGGGTGCGGACGTCAGACATGGACACCTCCTCCTTCACTGCGCCGGCTGCGTGCTGCCGGCCGTCCCATTAAACGCGACAACGTGCCCAGTGCCCACCTCTGGATAGCGGCGGTGGACGCCTGGCGCCATGCCAATGAGAGCAGAGCCACACACAACCGGCAAGAGAAGACATCTGTCCCTGCCCTGTTGCGGCGCGCCAACGCGCTGGCCAGCAGGCGCAGCGCACGAATGACGCGTGGTCTGCGCCTGCCGCAGCAGGGCCAGCCCCGCCTCGGCTTTCGTCTGATAGCTGATCCCCACGGGCACACCCGCCGCCCAGCACCGCTCGGGATCATCGGTCCAGGCCTTGGGCAGAAACAGGCGTATGTCCACCAAGGCGTGTCCCCGCTCCGAGGCGTAGGCCAGGAAGACGCCGAGTTGGCAGTTGCCCACCTTCCCCAGCGCCCCACAGTACTGCCGCGCTACCCCCACTGATGCTTAGGAAAGCCGCTCTCGTCCAGCACGAACACGCCCGAAGGCGTGTTCAACCGCGCGCCCACAGAGCCCGGCAAGCGCGCAATGACTGGCTCCGTCGCCCACGGCGCTTCCGTGAGCAGCCGCTGCAGCGTCCGGGGCGTGGCCCCCTCAATCATCTCCGCCACGTTCTCCGCGTTGCGCCGATCCGTCTGCTGCACCAGCAACCCCCGCACGTCCTGTGCGCTGCGTCGCTGCGCTTCCGTCCGCCCAAACAGCGTGATCCATCGCTCCTCTCTCCTTTGCAGAGCGTGTACCCGACATCCGTCGTTGCAGTACTAGCTCAGTCCGCCGCTAGCACGCGCGCTATCAGCCTCACTGCAGTAAGCGGTAGTGGGCCCAGCATAGTGGTAGTTCAGTCCACCGCTAGCCCGGTGATGCGGATGCCCGCGCGGTGGACCTTGTGCCGGATGTTGATGCTGATCAGCAGCGCCGTGAGCGCTTCCACGGTGCGGGCGTTCTCCAGGGGACCCGCATCAATAGCCCGCGCGCCGGGCAGGGCGGCCACCAGGCCGCGCACGATCTCCTTGGCCGGGGCCGAGTCGGAGCAGAGCAGGACATCGCAGTCAATCTGGGCATCCAGGTCGGAGAGCGCCTCCGCTGAGACGTTATGCCAGGCCCCTACCACGGGGACTCCGGCGGGGACCATCTCGGCGGCCTGCTGCGCCGCCGAGCCCTGCGGCACGCCCAGCACGCGGGTGGCCCGCCCGCCCACACTGGCCGCCAGGGGCACGGTCACATCTACCACCACCTGGCCCTGCCGCAAGCTGCTCTTGACCCCCTTCAGGGTGGAAGCCTGGGCCGCGAAGGGCACGGTCAGCACCACCACCTCAGCCGCCGTGGCCGCCGCCGCATTGTCCAACCCGCGCACCCGCGCCACGCCGCCTGGTACGGGGCGGCTGTCCAGCGTGGCCAACGCCTGGCTGGCCGACTCGGCGGCCCGCTCGGCCTCCCGTGAGCCGATGATCACCTCGTGGCCGGCCAGAGCCAGGCGCAGGACCAGGCCAAAGCCCTGGGGGCCGGTGCCCCCCAGGATCGCTACTACCGTCATCGAAACATATCCTTCCCTGGATCGCGCACCAGCGCGCGGGCGCTGCCGGCGCCCACCGGATAGGCGTACCCCCGGATCAGCGCCGCGGGCACGCGATCTACCTTGCCCATGACCAACTCGGCGGCGGAGGCCAGTTCGTCGGCCACGGCCAGCACGCTGACCCGTAGCTCGTAGCCCGCCGGATCGTGTTGGCCGGTGTAGTCGCGTAGCGGCTGCATGCCGGCCACGCCGATAGCCACGTTGACGATGCCCTCCCGCCAGGGCCGGCCAAAGCTATCCGAGATCAGCACGGCTGGGGCCGCGCCGAACGCGGCGTGCAGGGCTGAGCGCACCGCCGCCGCCGAGGCGTCGGGGTCCAGTGGCAGCAGCACCACAGTGTCATCCGCCGCGTTGGAGGCGTCCACCCCGGCGTTGGCGCAGATGAAGCCATGGCGGGTTTCGCACAGCAGCACGCCGCGGTCCATTCGCACAATGCGCACGCTCTCGCGCAGCACAACCTCGATCTGGCGGGCATCCTTGGCGTAGCGCACGGCGTAGTCCAGGGCAAAGGGGGAGGGCCGCACCTCGGAGAGGCGCACCAGGCGGCCCTCGGCCTTGGAGACGATCTTCTGGGTGACCACCAGCACGTCGTCGTCGGTAGGGGTCAGATCATGCTGGCGCAGCGCCCCAGCCAGCAGGGTGCCCAGGTCATCGCCAGCGTGTGTCTCGGGCAAGCCACCCAGCGGGATGATGCGTAGGTCACCCATGGCGCGGCTACCCGGCCAACCCAGCCAGCGACCACAGGCCAGGCCGCCGCGGTGGTGTGGCGTCCTCGGCCCACTGCATCCACTGGCCCTGCAGCCGGGCCACCGCCTCCAGGTCGGCGGGCGTATCCAGGTCCAGGGCAAACTCGGCCGCCTCGTGCAGCGCCATCGGCAGGCCCGCCGACCGCGCCGCCGCCCGGTGCCGCGGCGCGCTGTCCTCGCCGAAGGCGAACTCCAGGGCGCCCGGCGGCGAGAGCAGCAGCGCGTTAGTGCCCCGCCCATCGCGGGCAGGGGCCAGCAGCGCCGATGGCCCGACGAGGGGCCGTGCCGCCAGCAGCGCCTCCACGGCGGCGGCGGTGACCAGCGGTAGGTCGCCAGGCACCACCAGCAGGGCGGCGGCCTCGTGGGCTACGGCCACCTGCTGGGCCTGGCGCAGCGCCGCGTTGAGGTTGTTGCCCTCCTCGCGCAGGGCCAGTGCCCCAAACCGGCTGCCCAGGTCCAGCAGGCGGGCATCGCGGCTGACCACCAGCCAGCCCGCCAGCGACGGCGCCCCGGCCAGGGCGGCCATTGTGCCGCGCAACAGGCCCAGCATCAGCCGCTCCCGTTGCCCTGGGCTGAGTAGTGGGGCCAGCCTGCTCTTGGCCTGGCCCAGGTCCTTGGCCGGCACAACCGCCCACACCGGCCCGGCGGGAGCGTCCTTATGCACCACCGGCGTCTCCGTCCACCTGAACACCCACGGAGGCCAGCCCATAGCGGGCCAGAGCGCGCTTCTCGGCGGGCGTGTTGATCAGGGTCGGGGCCACCAGCACGGTCAGGCCCAGCTCCCCCTCGATCTGGGGGGCCAGGGCGGCGTCGGCCTGATCAATCACAAAATGGGTGATCAACCCGGCGTACAGGCGGGCCACGCCGCGCGCGGAGCACTCGTACCCCAGGCCGCGCAGCATGCGCCCGGCCGGCCCGCTGACCGCGTCGCCGCCCACAATGGGGCTGATGGCGATGCGCGGCGCGCTCAGGCTGGCCAGCAACTCGCGCATACCCGGCACGGCCAGGATGGGTCCGATGCTCACAATCGGGTTGGATGGGCATAGCACCACCGCTGGCGCGGCGCGCAGGGCGGCATGCACTGCTTCGGGCACGCGGGCCGCCTCAATACCCACCAACTCCACGCCGACCACCGGATCGGCGGCGCGGCGGCGCACAAAATACTCCTGGAAGGGCAGCACCGCATCGGCGGTGCGCACGCGCATCTCCACCGGCTGGTCACACATGGGCAGCAGGCGGGCATGCACGCCCAGCGCGGTAACCAGGTGGGCGGTCGCCTCGGTCAGGGTATGGCCCTGGCGCAGCAGATCAGTGCGGGTCAAATGGGTAGCCAGATCGCGGTCGCCAAGGCCAAACCAGGTGGGATGGCCGTAGCGGCCCAGCATCTCCAGCGCGGTAAACGTGTCACCGGCCAGGCCCCAGCCCATCGCCGGGTTGACCAGCCCGGCCAGCGTGTACAGCGCCGTATCCAGGTCAGGCGAGATGTGCAGGCCCAGCATCTCCACATCGTCGGCGGTATTAATCACCACGGAGAGGCCACCGTGGGGCAGCTCGTGGTACAGGCCGTAGGAGAGCTTGGCCCCGCCCACCCCGCCGGCTAGGGCGACCACCGGCGGAGTCGTCACCGCCATGCCAGCATCGTCCGCGGGTCTGTCGGCTCGTGCGGCGGCAGGGCCTCCGCCGGGTGGCCCACCAGGATAAACGCCTGGGGCCGCCAGGCCGGGTCCAGGGCCAGCGCCTGCACCACCACCTCCGGGCAGAACACCGGCGCGCACATCCAATAGGCAGCCAGGCCGCGGGCGTGCGCGGCCAGCAACAGGCTCTGAATCGCCGCGCCCAGCGAGTGGGCGCCCATGGTCAGCTCGGCAACCTGGCGCACCGGGTCGGGGTAGTTTTGCAGCACGCCGGGGTACAGGCAGGGGATGATCAGCGCCGGGGCGCCCGTAATCTTCTCATAGGAGCGTTGCACCCGCCGGGCGATGCGCTCCTCCGGCTCACCGTCGGAGCGCAGGTCGGCGCGCCAGCGTTCGCCCATGGCCGTGGCCATGCGCGCCCGTGCGGACGGCTCGTTGGCCACCACAAAGCGCCAGGGCTGCGTATGATGGGGCGAGGGCGCCCAGCAGGCCACGCCGATCATCTCGGCCAGCGTCTGCGGATCAACCAGTCCCGGCCCGAAGCGGCGATGGGTCCGGCGGGAGCGCAGGGCCTCCAGGGCTGGATGAGACGCGTCGGCGGTCACGAACACCTCCGTGGGCGATAACTGGCGGTTCCTGCCCACACATCCGGGCCGTCGGCGTCGGCGGGACGCCCAGCGTGGACCACGTGTTTATTATAGGCGAGAGCCAGCATGGCGCACGCCTCCTGCCTGAGCGTCTGACCAAAAATGGGGCTCCGTGGGGCCGGGCGCTGGGCGGGAGCGCGGCTCAGCGGCCGACGGTAGCTGGCGTGGGCAGGCCGGAGATGTCGCGCAGGGCGCGGGCGATCTCCTCCTGGGGCAGCGTGTAGTCCTGCAGGCGACCGGCGAAGTAGGCGTCGTAGGCGGCCATATCCATGTGGCCGTGGCCGCACAGGTTGAACAGGATGGTCCGCGCCGTGCCCTCCTCCTTGCAGCGCATGGCCTCGTCAATGGTCGCCTTGATGGCGTGCGCCGGCTCCGGCGCGGGGATAATGGCCTCGCTACGGGCGAAGCGCACCGCCGCCTCGAACACGCCGGTTTGCTCGTAGGCCCGCGCCTCGATCAGCTCCTCATTGTACAGTTGGCTGATAATGGGGCTGACGCCATGGTAGCGCAGGCCGCCGGCGTGGATGCCGGCGGGCACAAAGGTGTGGCCCAACGTATGCATGGGCATCAGCGGAGTCAGCTTGCCCGTGTCGCCGAAGTCGTAGGCGAACACGCCGCGGGTCAGGGTGGGGCAGGCCGCCGGCTCCACGGCGATAATGCGCACGTTCCTGCCGCCGATCTTGTCGCGCACGAAGGGCAGCGCGATGCCGCCAAAGTTGCTGCCGCCACCCACGCAGCCGATCACGATGTCCGGGTAGACACCGGCCTGCTCCAGCTGTTTTTGGGCCTCCTGGCCGATCACCGTCTGGTGCAGCAACACGTGATTCAGCACGCTGCCCAGGCTATATTTTGTGTCGTCGCGGGTGGCCGCATCCTCCACGGCCTCGGAGATAGCGATACCCAGGCTGCCCAGCGAATCTGGCTGCTCGGCCCTGATCTGGCGGCCAATGGCCGTATCCTCACTGGGGCTGGCCACCACGGTGGCCCCCCAGGTCTGCATCATGGAGCGGCGATAGGGCTTCTGTTCGTAGCTGACGCGCACCATGTAGACCTTGCACTCCAGGCCGAAGAACCCACAGGCCAGGGCCAGGGAGCTACCCCACTGACCCGCCCCCGTCTCCGTGGCCAGCCGCTTGACCCCGGCCTGTTTGGCGTAATAGGCCTGGGCCACCGCCGTGTTGGGCTTGTGGCTACCCGCCGGGCTGACCCCCTCATACTTGTAATAGATGCGCGCCGGGGTATCCAGGGCGCGCTCCAGCCGGCGCGCGCGGTACAACGGGGTAGGCCGCCACAGCCGATAGATCGCCCGCACCTCCTCGGGGATGGGGATCCAGCGCTCCTGGCTGACCTCCTGCCCGATCAACTCCATGGGGAACAGGGGAGCCAGGTCGTCTGGTCCGATCGGCTGCCCCGTGCCCGGGTGCAGCGGCGGTTGAAGGGGGTGGGGCAGGTCAGCCGCGATGTTGTACCATGCCGTCGGTAGCTCACTCTCATCTAGTAGGATCTTTGTCGCCTCGCCCATGCCCATCGCGCTTTCCTCCCTGGCTCACTCTTCTCCGGCTGCTGCTCTGTTCTGGCATCATAGCACACACCATAACCCGTCCCCCCGGGCGCGGCTACCAGTGCTCAACAGCAAGGTTAGAAGCCATGGCCTGTGCTACCATGAACGCCTACCGTGCAATCTAGAAGGTTGGGGTGCTTCGAGGCGCCCGAGGTGGCTCGGGATAGCCTTGTCGTCGTGCCGGCAGGGGTGAGCGATTCGGTGAGCCGGCGCTGGTGACCGGCGCTGGGGCAATTGGCCTGCTGACGGTCTGGATGCTGCGCCGTCTCGGCGCGACGGTGGTTGATGTGGTCGAGCCACGCCTGAACCGTCAGGCCCTGGCCAGGCGGCTGGGCGCCCGGCGCGCCCTTGACCCCGCCCACGCCAGCCTTGACCGCTCCTACGCCGTGGGCTTTGAGTGCTCCAGCCGCAACGCCGCCTTCGCCCTGCTCCAGCAGCGCCTGCGTTCCCAGGGGCGCATCTGTCTGCTCTGCGACGGCAACCGTGAGCCGCTCACGCTCACACCATCGTTCCATGAGCAGGAGCTGACCGTGGTGGGGTCGAGCGATGGCTGGGACTACCAGGCCCATGCCGCCTGGTACTTCGACCTGCCGCCCGGCAAGTGCGCGCCGCTGGCCCAGCTCTTCGACCTGACCGTGGCGCACGGCGACCTTGCCACCACGTTTGCCCACCTGGCCGACCACCCGGCCAGCGCCACAAAGGTGCTTGTGTACTACGGAATTGACAGGCTGGCCCTGCCGGAACATACTGGTCAGTAACTCCGCTGCTTCAGCTGAGGCCCGTGGACCCCGCGCCCGATCAGCGAGTGCGCCCTGGTGGCCTGTTGGAGCTGACAGGCATGATCCGTGTAGGGGCTCCCCTCGTGGGCGCCCGGCTCCAGGGCGCGAACCATTCGTATGATGATCCCCACACGACGACAGAGAGGACGGCATCCATGGCCCGTAGCCCTTTGTTCGGCTATTTGCAACAGATCGTCCGTGACTACACCGTGGCTCAGGAGGTGGGCATCTCCGTCCAGGACGCTCAGCAGCGCCGCCTTGAAGCCACCGCAGCGCGGCGGGCCACCGGGCTGACCCGCCGCGACCTGCTGGCCCGCGCGGGCGTGCTCGCCGCCGGGGCCACCTTGGCCGCGCCCCTGATCAGGGCGGAGTTAGCCCATGCCACCGACATCGCGGGCCAGGGCAAGCCGCGCATCGCCATCATCGGGGCGGGCATCTCCGGCTTGGCCGCCGCACTTACCCTGGCCGACGCTGGCCTGGCCTCTACCGTCTACGAGGCCAGTGGGCGCGTCGGCGGGCGCATGCACTCGCATAACCAGGGCTATTGGGCCGATGGCCAGGTCAGCGAGTGGTGCGGTGAGCTGATTGATAGCGGCCACACGGCCATCCAGGATCTGGCCGCCCGCTTCAACCTGCCGCTGGCCGACCTGCGCGCCGCCCAGCCAGCCAACTCCACCGACACGTTGTACTTTCTGGGCCAGTACTACCCCTACAGCCAGGCCGTGGCTGACTTCGGCCCGGTCTACCAGGTTCTGACCGCCCAATCTAACGCCGCCGGATATCCCACCCTCTACAACAACTACACGCGGGCTGGTTGGCTGCTGGACAACACCAGCATCTACGACTGGATTGAGCGGTACGTGCCCGGCGGCCACCGTGCTCCCCTGGGCCTGTTTCTAGATGTGGCCTACACCATTGAGTACGGGGCCGACTCGCGCGTCTCCAGCTCGCTGAACTTGCTCTATCTGCTCTCCTCGCAGCCCACGACCCCCGGCCTGTCCATCTTCGGCGTCTCCGACGAGCGCTACCACATCGTCGGCGGAAATCAGCTGTTGCCTCAGGCCATCGCCGCCTCCTTACCCCAGGGGGCCGTGCGTATGGGGTGGCGGTTGCGCCGCATCGCCGCCGAGGGCGGCCAACTGCGCCTAACCTTCGGCGTGGGCGACGAGGCCGTGCCTGTGACCGTGGATCGGCTGATCCTGGCCCTGCCGTTCAGCGTGCTGCGCACGCTAGATATCGCCGACGCTGGCTTTGACGCCCGCAAACTGGCCACCATCAGCGGGCTGGGTCATAGCGTCAACGCCAAGCTGCAGCTGCAGTTCGATGCCCGGCCCTGGAACGGGGCTGGCCCCTGGGGCGCCGCCAGCACCGGCGGCGTCTACACCGACCTGGGCTTCCAGAGCACGTGGGACGTCACCCGCGCCCAACCAGGCCAGCACGGCATCATCGTGGACTACACCGGCGGGTGGCCGGCGGCCGCGCTGTCGGCCAGCACCCCCTATGCCACCAGCGACCAACCGGCCGTGGCGGCCCAGGCCCGCGCCTTCCTGAGCAAGCTGGAGACGGTGTGGCCAGGCGTTAGCGCCCACTACACCGGGCGGGCTACCCTCTCCACCCCGGCCACCGACCCCAACCTGCGTTGCGCCTACTCGGTGTGGCTGCGCGGCCAGTATACCCGCTTCGCCGGCTACGAGCGCGTGGCCCAGGGCTACACCCACTTTGCCGGCGAACAGAGCTCCATAGATTACCAAGGGTTTATGGAAGGCGGCGCGCGGGAGGGCCAGCGCGCCGCTCAGGAGGTGCTGGGCGCCCTTGGGTTGCCTGCCTCGCCTGGCCGCGCCACGGTCAAACTGTAAGGGCTACCGGCGCATCAATGCGATGCGCCAGTAGCCCTTACCCCCTCTCCCTGTAGTCGCTCAGCGGTACAGGAGAACGCGCTCAGCGCCCGCTGACACGGGCCATGCGCTGGTGCAGGTTGGCTGGAAAGGAGACTGGCCCGTCCAGGCCCGCGCCGCCGCGCAGGAACGGAGCGAGCAGCGCCGTGGCGTCCCGCTCCCGGGTTGGCCCAGTCAGCTCGATTGGTCTGAGACCGGCCAGATGGTTGATCAACGTCAGGTGCTGAGCCGCGCCAGCGGCTAGTCGGGCCATCGTCCCGGCCACTTCGGGTCGGCCCAACCGGGCAACCTGAGGGGTCAGCGCCAGGTAGATCTCCAGCAGCGCCGTTTCGACTGTTGAGGCGGTCCGCACAAAGGCGCTGGCGTCGGACCGTAAGCGACTGGGTAAGTAAAAGCGCCCGCTTGCGGGTATACCACCCAGCTCCTGAAGCGTCCGTAGATGGCTCCTGTCGGCCTCCATGACCTGGGCCAGGGTCTCGCTGGCCACGGCGTCCATGTGGAAGGCCGCCGTGCTCAACACAGCGTGATAGATGGTGACGCTCAGCGACTCCGCCGTTGCAGCCAGGTTGAGCGTCTCCGCCACGTCCCGATCGGGCAAGCTGGCCGCCTGCGCGCCGTCGGCAACGCTCAGGCCAAGCAGGCCCGCGCAGCCTGCCGCGCCGAAGCCCACCCCGACTCCCGCCGCGCCGCTGAGAAAGCCCCACCGCGAGGGTGTGGCTGCCTTATCTTGTTCCTGCTCCATATCTCTCTCCCTTCACATGGGCGTGTACCCCGCGCTATCACCGCAAATTGCTACGCGGGCGCCAGGCCCAGACGCGGCCGGCCCCAGAAGCGGTGGTGGGCCAGGGCGGCCAGGAACTCCCTGTTCACCCGCTGCAGGTCACCTCCTGGTCCCATGATGATGCCGTAGGGGGCGAGAGATTGACCGGTCACGCCGCCCAGGGTGGCGCTGTGTACGCGCCCGACCTCGGAGAGGCTCTGCACCTCGGCCGCCGGGGCCTGCGCGCCACCCAGCTCCAGCGTGGCCAACGCGCCAGTGGCGCGCAGCAACTGGCCGATCTCGGAGGCAGTGATCAGCTCCATACCCTCACCCACCGCCGCGATCGGCTTGCCGTACTTGTAGGCTTCGTCAATAAACACATGGGCGTCACCCTTCTGGAGCAACGCCTTGACGCTGGCTGCCCCGCCAGGCACATACACGGCGTCGAATAGCACCGACGACGTGTTGGCCAGGGTCATGGTGGCCTCCACGCCGCTGCCCAGCGCCATCAGGTGCGGTCCCACCACGACACCCGACCTGGATCAATGTGATAGCGCATATGACCGTCGCGCTCGTTGTTGGACACAGGCGCCAGCGAGCGGTTGATCGGCAACTCCGGCCAGTTGGGCGACCCCAGGCGCGAGAGCTGCGTATCCAGGCAGGAGAACAGGCAGCCCTGCAGCAGCGGATCATCACTGAAGTCAATACCCTGCACCACATTGGAGGCCATGAAGGCCACCTGCTCCGTCTCGGCAAAGTAGTTGTCCGGGTTGCGGTTGAGCGTCAGCTTGCCCACCCGGCGTATTGGCACGAGGTCTTCGGGCCATACTTTGTGTCATCCAGGATGTCGAAGTCGAAGCGGTGCTCGTCGCTATTGGCGATGATCCGCAGACCCATCTCCCACTGCGGGTAGACGCCTAGATCAATGGACTCGGCCAGGTTGCGCCTGTGGAAATCGGAGTCCTTACCGGCGATCTTCCGCGCCTCGTCCCACACCAGGGAGTGCGCACCCAGCACGGGCTTCCAGTGGAACTTGACGAAGTGCGAGACGCCCTGCGCATTGACCAATCTGAATGTGTTGACGCCAAAGCCCTCCATCATGCCGAAGGCGCGAGGCAGGGCACGGTCGCTCATCAGCCACATCAGCATGTGCATCGCCTCGGGCGTCTCGGCGATGTAGTCGTAGAACGTGTCGTGCGCGCTGGAGGCCTGGGGGATCTCTACGTTTGGCTCAGGCTTGACCGCGTGGATCAGTCGGGGAACTTGATAGCGTCCTGGATGAAAAAGACGGGGATATTGTTGCCCACCAGATCCCAGATGCCTTCATGGGTGTAGAACTTGGTAGCAAAGCCACGCACGTCACGCGCTGTATCCGCTGAGCCACGGGAGCCCGCCACGGTGGAGAAGCGCGTACAGACCGGTGTGCGCAACGACGGGTCGGTCAGCACGCGGGCCATTGTGTAGGGAGCCAGCGACGCGTCGTAGACCTGGAAGACGCCGTGGGCCGCCGCGCCCCGGGCATGCACCACGCGCTCCGGGATGCGCTCGTGGTCGAAGTGGTGGATCTTCTCCCGCAAGTAGAAGTTGCCGTGCATACTTCCGGCGGAATCATCGTGCGCTTCGATCCTGCATCGGGGACATTCCACAGCATGTCCCTCGACCTCTCGCAGCGCAATCGAGTTCTCCCCTAGTCAGCGTGAGGAGGCACAGGTGACGAGGTGGCGCGATGTAGATATTAAGAGTTGCTGGCGCCGCGACCACTCACTTCCGTTGAGATAGGCAAGTATCTACCGGACCTGTGCTGGGCATCACCGCCTTTCCAGGCCAATGAGGTGATGAGTGCGTGGGGCGGTCCGCAACGGGCTTTGGTCACGCGACGTGTTTGAGCCAGGATGTTGACACGCCGCTAGGCCGCCTGACCGGCAGCATAGACCCTCTGCAGGCGCTGACCCACACCTACGGCCACGGCCAACTCAACCGGCTGACCAGCGACCAAGCCGGCAGCATGATCAGCACGACCCGGACCGACAACGCGGCGCATGACCTGCTCCAGAGCGTGGACGCCCTGCGTCACATCACCGGCGGCCCTCCCCTACGCCGCCACCGACGGCCTGACCCACATCAGCGGTATCCTCTCAATACGGCGGGGGAGGACCTCCCAGAGAGAGTGCGCTACGCTGCACAGGCATGGGCGGCAGTGGCAGACCGCTGCGCAATCAGCGACGCCAGGCTCGGCAGAGCACAGGTACCGGT
>JAABUM010001013.1_pt1 | contig 44475 bp, 36 predicted proteins | sample 5559161 | NCBI WGS metagenome assembly JAABUM01 (sample SAMN10711868, study PRJNA513369) | rock metagenome | isolation source: Antarctica rocks | place: Antarctica: Victoria Land, Siegfried Peak nord
CGCCGTGGTCGAACTGCGCGCGCGCCGCTGCCGTCCCGGTCGCCGTGATCGGCGTCTGGCCGCGTAAGCCCCGGTCCACGGGGAGGGGGAAGTACATCCTGCCTCCTATTCTGAAGATGAACTACTGACTAATCGGCTTGGCGGGCGATGTCGATGACGCCGCCCACCTCGGGCAACACCACACGTCCAGTTCCGCCGAGCTTATGATACGTGTCCTCGAATAGGGCTGGGTCCAGCGTCGCGTCGGGACCACCGGGGGCGCCAGCCCACAACAGGTGGTGCATCGGGATGACTGTGCGCGCGCCTAACTGCCAGGCCAGCAGCGCGGCCTCGTACGCGTCCATGTTGCCGGTGACGCCATTGATGCAGGCGATGACCGCGTCGATACCCTCGTGCTTGAGCAGGCGCAGGCGCACGTCGTATTCGGTATCGCCCGTCTGGTAGATTTTGAGCCCCTCGGCTTCCAGCACGACGCCGATCGCGTCGGGTACTTCCCACCCCGGGATACCCGCCTCGTGGCGCGCCGGGACGGCTGTGATCGTCACGTCCCCCACCGTCAGCGTCTGCCCCGCCGTGAGGGCCACGACGCGGTCGCGCGGCACGCCCCAACTCACCGCGTGTCCGGTCGCGCTTGGCGGCATGATGAAGCGCGTCGCGGGGCTGTGCCGGGCGATGACCGGGATGGCCCCCGGATCGAGGTGGTCTTCGTGCCAGTGTGTCGCGATGACCGCATCCGCGCGCACGTCTTCCGCGCGGATGGGTGTGGAGAAGCCGCGCTTGTTACCGGCTCCGAAGATATCCTCCGCAGCGTTGGACAGGTACGGGTCGATGTACACCTGTGTGCCGGCCGGTGTCTTGAAGATGAAGCCCGATCCGCCGAGCCACCACGCGATGACGTGGCCGGGCGGCGCCTCCTCGCGCGCGACGCGCGCGGCGAGCGTATCGGTCGTGGCTGAACTGGTCATGGTAGTCCTCCTATCTGGTATCTGGCTATCCGGGCGACGTTCGTTTCATGAGATCGGGGCGGGCCAGCGCCTCGGGTCGCAGCGCCACGCCGAGCCCCGGGCCGAAGTCGAAGAAAGCGCGGCCCTCACGGATCGGGACCGGCCGGGTCATGAGATCGAGATAGTACCCGCGGTAGAACCCGCGCACCGTTTCCATGATCATGGCATTCGGCACCGCCGCGCAGATATGCAGGCAGGCGAAGACGTTGACCGGGCCCGTGCAGTCGTGCGGAGTGATGGCGAGGTGGTAGGTGTCGGCCAGCGCGGCGATCTTGACCGTCTCGGTGATGCCGCCGGTCCAAATCAGGTCGGGCATCACGATGTGCGCCGCGCGCCGCTCCAGCACCTCGCGGAAGGCGTACCTGGTGAAGAGGCGCTCACTCACGCATTGTGGCACGCGCGTCTCGGTGACGAGCCTGGCCAGGTCATCCACGCTGTCTGGCTGGAGGATATCCTCCAGCCAGATCACGTCGTAGGGTTCCAGGGCGCGCGCGATACGCAAGGCCACGTTGAGGTCCCAGCGCGAATGGCCCTCGACCGCGATGTCCATGCGGTCGCCCACGGCCTTGCGAATCTCCTGAATTGTCCACAACCCCTGCTTCAAGTCGGCGGGCGCGAGATGGTGCCCAGGCGGCCCGACGGCCGACCAGCCGGCCGGCCCGGTGAAGCCCTCGACCTCGATGGGCGGCGCGAAGCGGTCCCACGGCCACACCTTCATCTGGGTGATCCCCTCCGCCAGCAACGCCTCCGCCAGCTCACCGGGGCGCTGCAGGAAGCCGTCCAGATCGGCGTACAGCGGCGTGTTGACGCAGGTATTGTAGATGGGAATCGACTCGCGGCAGCGGCCGCCCAGCAGGGTATAGATCGGCTGGCCCGTATACTGGCCGAGCACATCCCATAGGGCGATGTCGAGGGCCGAAATGGCGCGCATCTCGGCACCGGCGTAGCCGAAGAAGTTGGCGTACGCAAAGAGGTTTTGCCAATGCCGCTCCCGGTCGAACGCCGATTGGCCCAGCAACAACGGCGCCGCGAAGTCGTGGATCACCGCCTCGACCGCGCCGGGGATGTAATAGGTCTCGCCCAGCCCCACAAGTCCCTCGGATGTGTGGACCTGCACCCACACGGTGTGGGGATGTTCGGGCAGGCGCAAGGTGTCGATCGCGGTGATAAGCATGGAGCATACCCCCTATCATGAATGGCGCTCGTCCGCACAAGCGAACTAATGAACTATCCCGATTGGCTGCCGGTCGGCTACGACATTGACGCCTGAAGCACAGATGCGCGGAGCGGATAAACAGGACGCTGGTTAGGACGTCAGCCAACCGTAGGGCTGTTCGACCCAGCGCTTGACGTGCTGGAGAAACCGGGCGGCCGGCGCTCCATCGACGACGCGGTGGTCGAAGGTCAGGCTCAGCGCCATCATCTTGCGGGCCGCTACCTCACCGCTCTCCTCATCGATGACGACGGGGCGCGCGACGATGCGGCCGACGCCTAGGATGGCGCACTCGGGCAGATTGATGATCGGGGTGAAGGCGTCGATCTCGTACATCCCCAGATTGCTGATGGTGAATGTGCCCCCGCGCAGCTCGTCCGCGCCCGCGCGGCCGGCGCGCGTCGCGTCGACCAGACGCGCCGCGTCCGTCGCGATCTGCTGGATCGACTTGAGGTGCGCGTCGCGGATCACGGGCACGAACAGGCCGCGGTCGGTGTCGACGGCGATGCCCATATGCACCCCTTCGTGCTGCACGATAGCGTCGTCCTCAAGGGAGCAATTCATCCAGGGCTGCTGAAGGAGCGCGAGCGCGACCAGCCGGGTCAAGAGGTCGTTGTAGGTGGGGACGCGCCGGTCGGAGACGGCGAGGGCGGCCTTGATGCGTGCGCGCACGGCCACCAACTCCGTCGCGTCAGCGTCGGTCGTAAGCGTCACCGGGGCTGTCGTGTGGGCGCTCTGTGCCATGCGCTGGGCCGTGATGCGCCGGATGTGGCTCAACGGCGCGCGATGGCTCTGCGATAGAGCGGGTTCCGCAGCCCCGGCCTGCTCCTCGCGCCCGTTGCCTCCGTCCCGCGCGGCCACTTCGATATCGGCGCGCGCGATGCGTTGGCCCGGCTTGCCGGTTTCTAACGCCGCGAGGTCCACCCCCGTCTTTTCGGCTAGGCGCCGCGCGAGCGGCGTGACGCGGGCGCGCGCCGCGAGATGCGGCTGCTCCGCCAGGGCGCGCACGTCGCGTTCGACGATACGCCCCGTGCGACCGGTGCCGGTGGCGACCGCCCAGTCGACGCCGAGTTCGCCGGCCACGCGCCGCGCCCGCGGGCTGGCGGTCGCTCCGGCCATTCCGGCCACGTCCGAAACGCGCGCATTGCTAGCGACAGCCCGCGGGCGCGGCGCGTCCCGGCTTGCCGGGCCGTCGTCGACAACAACGGTCGGCTTCACCGGCACATCCAGCCCCAACTCCGGGTCAGGGGCGGGGGTACGCTCCTCATCCGCTAGTGCGCGAACAGCAGCCTCGCCCGGCGCGGAGCTGTCAGCGGCACCTCGCGCGGAGCTATCGGTCTCGCCGGGCGCGCGAACAGCGGCCTCGCCTGATGTAGGCATATCAGCCTCACCCGGCGCCACGAGATACGCCAACACGCTGCCGACGGGCACGCTGGCTCCAACTGGCGGCGCGTCCGGGGGAATGCGCAATATGCCGCTGTCCAGAGCCTCAATCTCTTGCACCGCCTTGTCGCTATCCACCGTGAAGATGGCCTCGCCCACCCGCACCGCGTCGCCGTCTTTCTTGAGCCACTCCGCTACGGTCCCCGTTTCCATGGTCCAGCCCAGGCGCGGCATCACAACCTCTATCGCCATGGCGTCCCCTCCCCCCTCGTCCCTATCGTTCCCCGCTGACCGGCGCTATTCGGCCAACACATCACGGATAGCCTGCTCGATCCGCGCCGCGTCGGGTTGCATCGCCGCCTCCAGCGTCGGGCTGTAGGGCACCGGCGCGAAGGCGCCATTCAAGCGGGCCACGGGCGCATCCAGATCGTCGAAGGCACGCGCCATCACCTGGGCCGCGATCTCGGCGCCAACGCCGAAGGGGCCGTAATCCTCGTCAACGATCAGCAGGCGACCCGTCTTGTGGACCGAGGCGAGGATCGTCTCGATGTCCAACGGCGCCACCGACCGGAGATCGATCACCTCGACGGAGATGCCCTCTCGCTCCAAAGCCGCGGCTACCTCGAGCGTCCGATGGACCATAAAGGCGACCGCGACCACGGACACGGCGGTCCCCGCGCGGGCGACAGCGGCCTCGCCGAACGGGATCAGATACTCATCCTCCGGCACGGGGCCTTTGAGGTTGAGCACGGCCTTGTGCTCCAGGAAGAAGACGGGATCGTCCGAGCGGATCGCGGTCTTGAGCAAGCCCTTGGCGTCACGCGGGGTCGATGGGACGACGACCCGCAGCCCGGGGACGCGCGCCAACATGGGGTAGTAGTTGCCGGAGTGGTGCGTCGCCGACGCGAAGCCGACGCCGATGCTGCCCCGGAACACCAGGGGCATCGTTAGCCGTCCCGCGCTCATGTATTGCATCTTGGAGGTCTGGTTGATGATCTCGCCCATGGCGTCGAGGAGGAAATCCAGGAACATAAAGTCGACGATGGGGCGACCGCCGACCAGGGCCGCGCCAGTGCACAGTCCCGTGAACCCGCGCTCGGAGATGGGCGTGTCGCGCAGACGCCAGGGGCCATACGTCTCATAGAGGCCGGTGGTGGTGGCCCAGTTGCCGCCCCGCTCGCCGATCCCTTCGCCCATGACGAACACCGCCGGGTCGCGGGCCATCTCTTCGGACAGCCCTTCGCGCGCCGCGGCGGTAAACGTGAGCTCGCGCATCATGCTCCCCTCCCATCGCTATAGACATGGTCAAGTACGGTGGCCGCGTCCGGCCAGGGGCTGTCGGCGGCGAACCGCATGGCTTCCTCGGCCTCGGCCGTCATCTCCGCCTCCATGTGCGCGAGGTCGGCGGCGCTGACCTTTTCCTCGGAGAGCAGGTGCTCCTTCAGGCGCGTGATCGGGCAGCGCGCCTTCCACTCGCCGACCTCCTCGGGGGTGCGATAGCCGACGTCGCGCATGCCCTCGCCATGGCTCCGTGTCCGATACGTCCGGCATTCCAGTAGTGTTGGGCCCTCGCCGGCGCGCGCGCGGCGGACCGCCTCGTCCGCCGCCTGGTAGACGGCGATGACATCGTTCCCATCGACGGACACACCGGGCAGGCCATAGGCGCCGTGCCGTTCGGCCACGTTGGGGTTGCGCGCCACGGTGGCAAAGGGGACTTCCGTCGCGTAGAGGTTGTTCTCGCAGACGAAGAGCACGGGCAGGTCCCAGATGGCGGCCATGTTGATGCCCTCATGGAACGCGCCGTTGTTGACCGCCCCGTCCCCGAAGAAGGCCACGCTGACGCGGTCCGTGCCCATCATCGCGAAGGTGTACCCCGCCCCCGTCGCCATGAGCATGCTCGGGCCCACGATGCCGCTGGTGCCCATCAGGCCAAGCTCCGGCGCGAACAGGTGCATGCTCCCCCCACGCCCACGCGACACGCCCGTGGAGCGCCCTAGCAACTCGGCGATGAGCGCGCGCGGCGTGACTCCTTTGGCGAGCGCATGCCCATGTCCGCGGTGCGTGCTGAAGATGACGTCGTCCGCGCGCAAGTGGGCACAGACGCCCGTCGCCACCGCTTCCTCGCCGATATACGTGTGACAGGACCCTGGGATCAGCCCTTTTTGGTGCGCTCTGACCAATTGCTCCTCGGTCCGCCTGATCCGCAGCATCTGCCGGTACAGGGAGAGCAACTCCGTTTGGGTTTGGGGGACGCTCGGTGCGCTTGCGCTTGCCATGTCTAGTTGATCTCCCTACTATGCTGCGAGCGATGGGCCCGGCGCGGCGCCTATCCGCGACGCCAATCGGTCTACCAAGCCCCGCGCGGGCCTGATAGCCCTATTAGGCGGGCAGCGCATCGTCGTGTCCTTCCCGTACACTCCTGACGGCTTCGAGGACAAGCTTCTCGCCCCCAGGCAGGTGGCTGCGGAGCAGCGCCGCCGCCGCTTTGACATCGTGCCGCGCCAAGGCCTCCACGATGTCTTGGTGGCCATGCACCGCCATTGGCAGGTCCTCGACGGTGGCCTCAGCAATGCCCAAGGCCGTTTCGATCAACGGGGTGAGCGGCTCCCAGGCGGTCGAGAGGGCTCGATTGCCCGACAGGCTGATGATGAGACGGTGGAAGGCCATATCGGATGCCGCCACCATCTGCACCTGTCCGGCTGCCATCGCCGCTTCCATGCGCGTGATGAGCGCGTTAAGGTTGTCTATGCCCTCCTCGTCGATACGCTGTGCCGTCCGCTTGATGGCGCAGACCTCGAGCACGAGGCGGCACTCGTAGATGTCGTGTATGTCTTGCTCGGTGACGCCGATGACGAACGCTCCGCGGCGCGGCTCGACGCGTACTAGGCCCTCGCGCTCGAGCTGGGCGATCGCCTCGCGCACGGGCAGTCGGCTGACGCCCAGGCGTTGTGCGAGGGCAGGCTCTTTAATATGCACGCCCGGTTCCAGCTCCCCGATGACGATGGCCCGTCGTATCGCGTACACCACGCGCTGCCAGAGCGCCTCCGGTTGCTCAATGTCGATATCTTGTGCGCTGATCATATGCTCCTACCCGGTCACACTGCCGCGATGTCTATTGGGGTCTACTTGACTCTAGCTGAAACTGTAAACAGTATACTGAGTAATTAATTCGCCACAAACACTTTGGCTCTAATGATGGCGCTAACAGATTCCCCATTGGAAGACCGCCTCAGTCGCGTAAGGTTGGCCACGCGATGCTGCCGCCCGCGTCGAGGGCCAGGTTCCCGCCGTCGACCGCCAGGAGGTGGCCGGTGACGAAAGCCGAGGCGTCCGACGCCAGGAAGATGGCCGGGCCGACCAGGTCGTCCGGCTCACCCAGCCGGCCCAGCGGCAGGCCGGTGAGCAACTGCCGCACCCAGGCGTCAAAATCCCAATCCATGGTCTGTGCAATGATATCCCAGGACGGTGTACGAACGGTGGCGGGTAAGATGGCATTGACGCGGATGCCGTGCGGTCCCCACTCCACGGCCAGTTCTCGTGTCATCTGATTGATGCCGGATTTAGCCACACTGTGTGGCAGGTTGCCACGGCCCAAAGCGTGTACGCTGGCGATCGAACTGATGTTGATGATGCTCCCGCCCGTGCCCTGCGCTATCATGCGCTTGCCGGCCTCGACGTTGCACAGGAAGCTGCTGCTCAAGGAGATATCGAGCACCCGCTGCCAGTCCGCGTACGGTAAGTCTTCGGGGCGATAGCGGGCGCCGGCGCCCACATTGCTGATCACTATGTCGATGCGGCCAAACGCGCGGTCGATCTCCGCGAAGAGCGCCGTGATATCCTCGCGCCGCGCGTTATCGCAGGTTACAGCGATGCTGCGGCGGCCGAGATCACAGATTTCCTGGCTCGTCCGCTGCGCGCCATCCGCGTCGACGTCGCCGACTACCACGTCGGCGCCGGCGCCGGCCAAGCCTACGGCCATGGCGTGTCCCAGCCCACCGTTGGCCCCGCCGCCCGTGACCAGCGCTACTTTGCCGGTGAGATCAAACTTGTCTTTACCCATCGTCCACCCGCTCATTTGTGCATTGACACACTACTGGACTACGCCGTTCACGCAGTGGGGTACCTGTTCGCCTTGCAAGGAGAGGGCGATTGCCCCGGCGGCGCCGCGCCGCAGCATGGAAGCCGCGCGCATGCTGGCCGAGGCGATGTGGCTGGTAATGACCACGTTATCCATGCCCAGCAGCGGGCTGTCGGCCTCGATCGGCTCGGGGTCGGTCACATCCAGCCCCGCGCCACCCACCTTGCCCGCGCGCAACGCCTCGATCAGCGCGCCCTGGTCTACCAGCGTGCCCCGCGCCACATTCACCAACAGCACGCCGTCTTTCATCCCGGCCAAGCTCTGTGCGTTGATCATCCGCCGCGTCGCCGTCGTACTCGGGCAGTGCAACGTGATCGCATCGCTCTCCGCGTAGAGCCGTGCAAGCGTGACAGGTTCACAGCCGAGCGCCACGATGGCATCCGCGTTCAGGACCGGATCGTGAGCTACGATGCGCGGTCCGAACGGCCGCAGGCGTGCGATGACCGCCCGGCCGATACGCCCACACCCGACCACACCGACGGTCAATTCGCTCAAGGCATGGAACAGGGGCAACGAGGGCGGCGATGTCCACTGTCCGGCTTTAACGCCTGCGGAGAGACGGGGGATCTGGCGCGTGAGGGCCAGGATGATCCCGAGGGTGTGGTCCGCGACCTCGTCGATACAGTAGTCCGGCACGTTGTGGACGGGGATACCGCGCTCACGGGCGGCGTCCAGATCGACATTGTCGACGCCGACACCGTAGCGGGCGATGAGCCGAACCTTGTCCATGGCCCCGATGGCCCGCGCAGTGATAGGCGCGAACTGGGTGAGCACGAAATCGGCGTCGCGGACCAGTGCGATGACCTCCTGCTCGGTCCGGCACTGCGCGCCGATGACCGCGCAACCCAGCGGCTCCAGAATGGCTTTCTCCACCGCCAGATCATCACGGAAGGTGTAGTCGGTCACCACGACGGTGGGGTAGGTGATGTCAACAACCATGCGCATCAGTCCTCGCTATCAGTAGCGGTGCAAGGCTACTCCGGGGGAGCGCCGTTCCCTCCTACGTTTATAGCAGGCCCCCAAGCTTTTTGTCAACTGTCGACGATATACGATTTTGGGCCGGCGCTTGACATCGTGGTATCGCTACGCTAGCATAGGTGTCAAACAGTATACAGTCAACAGGATTACGTGGCCTGCTTGACATACGTAGCCTGCTTGACAGAGGAGTAGAGGCAGAGGAGGCGCGACGGAGCAGTTCTCGGGCATGGGATGGATGACGCGGCGGCCTCTTCCGCGTAACGCGTCCAGTGCGCGAGACATGACCGGTATGATCGGGATTTAGTTACTAGGAGTTAAGACAATGGATGTCAAACACCCGGATAACGATAACGGCGAACCATCCCGTACGGTGACACGACGTGAGGTCCTCAAGACTGGCGCCAAAGGCGCGCTGGGCCTCGGCGCGGCCGCGGCGCTCGGTTCGGTAGCGACGCCGGCGATGGCGGCGCCGACTATTCTACGCAACAACGGCCCGCAGACGCTGAAGCTGTTGAGTTGGGTGCAGTTTGAGCCGGGCCGCAAGGACGCCTGGAAGGCGCTCCTCGACAAGTTCAACGCGTCGCAGAAGGACTACAAGGTGGTGATCAGCGGGTGGGAGTCCAACGTCTACACCACCCAGGTGCTGATCCAGGCCCAGACCGGCAGTATCGACGCCGACGTGATGACCATGATCCCCGACCTTGGCCTGCGCGTCATGCAGTTGGGTCTGCTGGCGCCGATCGACGACATCGTCGCCAAGCTGGGCGTCCACCCCACCAAGGCGCACGATTTCATGCGCATGAAGGGCCACCTCTACGGTGTCGGCATTGTCGAGGTTCCCTTCGCCGTCGTCTACAATAGCCAGAGCCTCGCCAAGGCCGGCATCAGTAAGCCGGCCACGACTATCGACGGGTGGCAGAGCCAGTTGAAAGAGATGACGAACAAACCCAAGCAGTACGGCATCTGGCAGCCGAACGCCTCCTCCGAGATATTCAACTGGTGGTTCCAGCTGCAGGAGTTCTGTCTGGCCTATGATACCGTGTGGGCAAAGGGCAAGACCCCGTTGCTGAACACCGAGCCGATCATCAAGGGTCTGGAACTCTGGAAGACCCAGTACAAGAACTACATGGCAGCAGGCGCCACGCAGGACCAGGCCCTCCGGCTCTTCAGCAACGGACAAATCGCCGAAGAGCTGAACGTTTCGGCGGCGGTGAACCAATACAAGGTGACGTCGCCCGCCATCTATCCCCATGTACGCAGCGTGCCCCCGCCATGGCCCACCAAGAAGTCGATCTCGCGTCTGCACCCGCTTGGGATCGTGGCCGGGACGTCGAAGATGGACGGAGCCAAGGCGTTCGTGGAGTTCATGGCCACGCCCGCGAATATGGCCGAATTGATGGAGAAGGGTCTTGATGTCGTTCCACCCTATCCGGAGGTGTGGAACGTACCCGGCTTCAAGCAGTATATGGACAGCCAGTTCTGGGCCAAGGGGTACCTGGACATCACCCCCGTCCCGTTCCCGAACGTGATGGGCGACTTCATCGCCCACAACACGGAGTTCGGCAATATCGTTACCACCAACTTCCAGCAGGCGCTTATATCGAACACCTCCGTCGCCCAAGCGATGACTACGGCACAAAAGCAGGTGGAAGACCTGGGAAGCCGCGTCTTCCACTAACCGAGGTTCGTCTCGGTCCATGCGCCTAGTGCCAGGTTAGGATGGGATACAGGTGTCGGGCGGCATAAACGCCTGACCCTGCATTCCATCCCCTCGTGTGGTACCAAGCAACAGGCGCCGGTCTACAGCGCCAGCCCGGGTGTCTGATCAGTGCAATCAGTGCGTCTAAAGTAGGGAGCCATGGCACTTTCATCTTCATCGAAGCAGACGGTGAGGCGCGTCGCCTACTCAAGGCGTGTTCCCTTCGTCTTGCGGTTCTACCATAAGCGATTCCCCTACATCCTTGCCTTTCCCATCGTGCTGTATGAAGCCATCTTCATCTTCTACCCGATGGCCGAAGGGGTCAAGTATAGCCTCAGCGACGTGCAGATGGGCTCGACAACAGAGAATTGGGTCGGCCTGGCCAACTACCAGCGCATGGTCTCTGATTCCGTGTTCTGGCAAGCTATTCAGACCACCGTCCTCTACTCGGTGGCCGTGATTGTGGCCGCGCTCTCCGTGGCGCTGGGCACGGCGCTGTTAATGAATCGCGCCTTCCGGGGGCGAGGGGTGTTCCGCGCCCTGATGACGACGCCGTGGGCCTTTCCCGACATACCGACGGTGATCATCTTCGTCTGGATGATGAATCCCCTCTTCGGCGTGCTGGGCGAGTTCGCGCGGTGGCTGCCCTGGGTCCACTCCAATCCAAACTGGCTGCTCGACCCGTCCCTGGCTGTCGTGTCTATTGTGCTGATTTCGGTATGGAAAGGCTTTCCCTTCTACTCGCTCGTGATCCTGTCCGCTCTGCAAGGCGTGTCCGCTGAACTGTATGAGGCGGCCAAGGTCGATGGTGCCAACGCCTGGCAGCGCTTCCGCGGTGTCACCTATCCCGCCATTCTGCCGACGCTCATGTTGCTCGCTCTGCTGGCGTTCATCTTTTCTTTCCAGCAGTACACCCTGATTTGGCAGAGCACCGGCGGCGGCCCCGTGCGCGCCACACAAACGTTGGCCATCTTGATCTATAACGAGGCCTTCCGTTTCTTCGATTATGCGTATGCCGCCGCCGTCGGTGTAGCCGGCTTCGTCCTGTCGATGATCGCCGCTGTCCTGTTCGTTTTCTTGGAGCGCCGGGCACGCGCGGCGGAGGAGAGGTGAACGTGGACACACCGCTGCCCGTGGCACGTCCAGAGCGTGTCCGCCGCTTTCGCTTCAAGGGCAATCAGATCAGCCTGTTTATCGTCTTGCTTGCGGTATGCATTGTCGTGGTGTTCCCGCTGTACTGGATGGTCGTGAGCGCCGTGCAGCCGCTGAAGTATTCGCTCGCGTATTCACCGCCGCTCTTTTTCAAAGGCTTCAGCACGTCGCCCTTCGTTCAATTGTTTACCGACCATCCCATGGGGCTGTGGCTGTGGAACTCCACCCAACTGGCTGTCATCGTCACGGCCATCTGCTTCATCCTGAGCCTGTTGGGCGCCTATGCGCTCTCGCACCTCAGGTGGAAGGCGAAGCCAGCCTTCGGGTTTTTCATCCTGCTGACACAGATGATGCCCGGCGCCATCATCATCGTCCCCGTCTTCAGGCTATACCGGAATCTCCACCTGATCAATAGCCTGCCGGCGTTGGCGTTTGTGCAGGCCGCCTTCGCGTTGCCTATCTGTATCTGGATCCTGAAGAACGTCTTCGATGCGATCCCAGGTGAAGTGATCGAGGCCGCGCTGGTGGAGGGGTGTGATTCCCTCTCCGTCCTCTGGCGAATTTTGGCGCCGCTGTCGATACCGGGACTAGTCGCGGTGGGCGTGGTCGCCTTCTTTTTTAGCTGGAACGAGTACCTGTTCGCATCGACCCTGGTCATCGACGCCAATAGCCTGCCGGGCTCGGTCGGCATCGCGACGCTGATCTCGGAGCTCGACGCGCCTATTCAGCTGCTGCTGGCGGCAGGGATCGTCTTCGCGGTGCTCCCCGTCCTCTTCTACATTATCGTCCAGCGATACGTCATCTCAGGGCTGACGGCCGGGGCGGTTAAGGGCTAATGGCGCGCAACGCCCGGCGCGCCGACCGTATGATGGCGCATGAGACGTGTCTTCCGCCCGCGCCACCGACCGGTTCCCTCTGGAAACAATTAGCCGCATGGAGAGGAGGTGATGCGCGGAGTATGGGGTCCAGGCAATATACCTGCCGAAGCCTACGCGGTTAGGGGTCGTTCATATATCCTTGGCACAGCACGTAGCGCACGGCGCCTTATAGTTGATGTGCATTCTACCGTGAGCATGAGCTTGCGGCTGGGAGGGCCTCGCAATGGGTCGTTCAACACTGTTCAAGGCAATCTCGCTCGTCCTGACAGTCCTGATCCTGTCATCCACCGGATTCGCGGGCTCTGCGTCCGCGGAGCGGCCGCACGCGAAGACATACACGATCTATCTTTCCAACAACTATCTGGGCAACGACTGGCGCGTCCAGATGGAACACTCCGCGGAAGTGCTGGCCCTGAAGGGACCCGACGCGGGCCGGGTCAATCTCCACATCGTCAACGTGGACAATACGGTGGCGGCGCAAATCGCGTCGCTCAATAACATCATCCAGACGCACCCGGACGCTATCCTCATCGACGCGGGCTCGAACGACGCGCTCAACTCGACGATCGCTAGGGGATGCGCCCAGGGCATCTTGATGATGTCGTTCGACCAAGTCGTATCCGCGCCGTGCGCGTGGAAGTTCGACAGCGGCCAGAACGACCAACAACCCTGGGGGGCCGAGTGGCTGGCCGCCACATTGCACTATAAGGGCAACATCCTCATCGATCGCGGTCTGCCGGGCGCCCCGCTGTCGGTTGGCGCCATCGCGGTCTGGAACAAAATCTTCGCGAAGTATCCCAAGATTCACATCGCTGGGTACTACGCGGGGCAATATGCGCTGGGCCCGGAGCAGGCGGCCGTGGCCGCTCTCCTGACCGCCCACCCCCATATCGACGGCATCATGTCGCAAGCCTACGGCGTCGGCGCCATCGCCGCGCTCAAGGCCGCCGGTGCCAAGCCGGTGCCCATGATTGCCGCCACGTTCAATGAGACGATGCTGGCCTGCCTGCAGAACCACATCGGCTGTTTGATGAGCGTCAATCCCACCTGGTTGAGCGGCCTGACCATGAAGTACGCGGTGGACGCGCTGGACACATGATGACCGCGCCGGTCGTCCCGACGACGTTCCGTTTGAGGCGGGGCGCGTCGGGGTCGGGTTGCACCGCATCAACCGCGCGTCTGCTAGTGTCACGCGTACTGGTATTCGCCATAGAATCACCCCCATAGGGCTATGTCCGTTCGTTAAAGACAGCATGGCGCGCCACTCTCGCGGCGCGCCGTGGTCCGCCCTCCCATACGCGCCGCGCCACGAGAAGACGTGCGGCGGCTAGACGACGACGGGATGCGCGACGGTCGCGATGGTCTCCTCCATCACGTCGAGGGCATGGCTCAGCTCGTCCCGCGTGATCACCAGCGGCGGCTGCACGCGCAGGACGTTGCCCTCCTGCCCGCCAACGCCGATCAACACGCCGCGCTCGCGGCAGATGCGCCGGACTGCGGCCGCCTCGACCGACGCCGGTTCCTTCGTCGCGCGGTCGCGCACGAGTTCCACGCCGATCATCAAGCCCAATCCGCGCACCTCGCCGATCAACTCGTGTCGGTCCGCCATGCCGTGTAGCCGGTCCTTGGCCCACGCCCCGAGCGTGGCAGAGCGCCCCAGCAAGTCCTCCTCCAGTAGCACCGCGATGTTGGCCACGCCCGCCGCGCACGAGACCGGGTTGCCGCCGAAGGTCGAGAGGTGCTCGCCCGGCTGGAACGCGTCGGCGATCTCGGGCGGTGCGATGAAAGCTCCCAGTGGAAAGCCGTCGGCGATGCCCTTGGCCAGGGCCATGATGTCCGGCTCCACGCCATAGTGCTCGATGGCGAACATGCGGCCCGTGCGTCCGAAGCCGCTCTGCACCTCGTCAGCGATGAACAGGATGCCGTGGCGGTCCAGGATCTCTTTCACGCGCGCGAAGTAGCCCGGCGCGGGTACGACGATGCCGCCCTCGCCCAGCACCGGCTCGGCGATGAAGGCCGCCACGTCGGCGCTGGTCTCGTAGCGGAGCGTGTCCTCAGACCGCGTCGGCGCAGGCGAGCGTGCAGGACCCGTGGCAGTAGCGGCAGCGGTAGGCGTAGGGCGCGGGCGCGAAAGCGACACCTGGCTGATACGGGCCACCGCGCTTCTTGCGCGCCGCGTTCCCCGTCACGACCAGCGAGCCCGCCGTGCGGCCATGGAAGGCGGTCTGTAGGGCGATGACCTCATGCTTCCCGGAGTACGCCTTGGCCAACCGTAGCGCGCCCTCGACCGCCTCGGCCCCACTGTTGCCGAAGAACGTCTTCCGTAGGCGACCCGGCGCGATCGCGGCCAGGCGCTCCGCCAGGTCGGCCACCACGGGCACGTAGTAGACGTACGAGCAACAATGCACTAGTTGGTCGATCTGCCGCTTCGCCGCCTCCGCCACGCGCGGATGCACATGCCCGGCGTTGACCACGGCGATCCCGGCGAAGAGGTCGGTGTAGGTCGCGCCGTCGGCCCCTGTCACGGTCGCGCCCTGTGCACGGGCGACCACGACCGGCTCGATCGCCTTGACGAAGCTTGTGTTGACGTAGCGGTCGTACTTTTCGACGGTATTCATGGTCCTCTTCCTCTTTTCTTTCCCGCTCCTACCAGTGCGACCCTCGCTCGGCGCCCTCTTCCCGGAACCAACGGCGGATGACAACCTTGCGGTCGCAAAAAAAGTCGATGGCGTCGCGGCCCTGGCCGTGCTGCGTGCCGAAAAAGGAGTCGCGCGCTCCACCGAACGGGAAATAGGCCATCGGCGCGGCCACCCCGATGTTGACGCCCACGTTGCCCACGTCGCAGCGGTAGGCGAACTCGCGTGCCCACCCGCCGTGCTGCGTGAAGATGCTCGCCGCGTTGCCGTACGGCGTGCCGTGGACGTACCCGATCGCCTCGTCGAGCGTGGCCGCCGGCATGATCGCGAGCACCGGGCCAAAGATCTCGTCGCGCGCCAGGCCCATCCCCGGCGTCACATTGTCGAACAGGGTTGGCTGCACGTAGTAGCCACCCGGATAGCCGGGGACCTCGGCTGCCTGCCCCCCGGCCAGCAGTGTCGCGCCCTCCGCTGACCCTCGCTCGATCGCCGCCACAATGCGTTCCTTGGCGGTTGGCGAGATGACCGGACCCATGTCCACGCCCTCGTCCAGGCCATTGCCGACACGGATGGCGCGCACGGCCCGCACGAGGGCGTCGCGCACCCGCTCGTGCGCCGGTCCCACGGGCACGAGCACCGAGCCGGCCAGACAGCGCTGACCGCCCGAGCCATAGGCCGAGTTGATCACGTTGGCGACCGTCTTGTCGATCACCGCATCGGGCATCACCACCATCATATTCTTGGCCCCGCCGGCTGCCTGCACGCGCTTGCCGGTGGCCGCCGCGCGGGCGTAGATGTACCGAGCCACGGGGGTCGAGCCCACGAACGAGATGCCCTTGATCGTGGGGTGGTCGAGCAGGGCATCGACGGTGGTCTTATCACCGTTGACGAGGTTGACCACGCCCCCAGGGAAGCCGGCCTCGTGCAGCAACTCGAAGATGAAATTTTGCGTCAGGGGAACCTGCTCGGAAGGCTTGACGATGAAAGTGTTGCCGGTGGCAACGGCATAGGGTAAGAACCAGAAAGGCACCATGGCCGGGAAGTTAAAGGGGCCGACGGCGGCGAAGACGCCAAGCGGGCGGCGCACCGCCTCCTCGTCGATCTCGCGGCCGGCGCCGTTCTCCAGGCCATAGCCCATCATGAGCGAGGGGATGCCGGCCGCCACCTCGACGTTCTCGATGGCGCGCTGCACCGACCCGCGCGCGTCGGGCAGCGTCTTGCCGTGCTCGGTGGTGACGGTGCGAGCAAGTTCCTCGGAATGCCGCGCCATCAGGTCGCGCAGCGTGAACAGGTATTTGGCGCGATCCAGCGGGGGCGTGTCGCGCCAGGCCGGAAATGCCTCCCGCGCGACACGCGCCGCGTGGTCGACCTCGTCCGTCGATGACACGGGCACACGGGCGATGACCGCGCCGGTGGCTGGATTGGTGACGTCGAGGGCGGTGGATGACGAGGATACAACCCACGCGCCGCCGACATAGTTGCGCACCGTCTCAACGGCGCTGCTGGCCTGCTGACCGATTGGACGCGCGATCGCCATACGACGAGCCTCCCTTGTAGCTACAACGTGAACGAACAACTCCTGGCCCCTGGTCACGCGAGGACCTGGAGAATTTTCTAGAATGTCGGCGGCGTATTGACCCAGAATACACGGGCGGCTACGGTGCCGGGGTTATGCCAGCGATGGTTTTGCGTGCTGCGGAAGTAGAGCGTGTCACCAGGCCCCAGATCGTAGTAGTCCTCCTCGTCGAGCCAGACCTGCAGCCCCCCTTCCAGGACGAACAACACCTCTTGCCCCTCGTGGGCGTATCCACCACCGCTACCGCCCCCCGCCTGGATGGTGAATATCTCGACTTGTAGCACGGCGTCGGGGAACCGCACCAGATCCTCTATCAGCACGCGATCGAACCCGCGTAATGTGCGCCGCTCCCCCGCGCGCACGAGCTTGCGCCCGTCCTCTCTCCCCTCCACGCTATCCTTCTCTGGCCCCGTGCCCGACGACGCGAAGAACTCGAGCAGCGTCCCACCATACGCGGCCGCGATGCGCTGGAGCAAAGACACCGTCGGCGTGGCCAGCCCTCGCTCCACCAGGCTGAGATAGGCGCTTGAGATTCCGGCGGCGCGGGCCGCCTTGCGCAGGGAGAGGCCATGCCGCGTCCGCAGGGTGCGCAGGCGGGCTCCGGCAAGATCCTCGTCCGGCGTCGCCTCGGTCGTGAGCGCGCGGCGCAGCACACGGTGGCCGTAGCCTTGCTCCAGGAGGGCGCGCGCGTGGCGCAGGCGCGCCACGTCGTCGGGCGTGTAGTGGCGGTGGCGGCCGCCGCCACGGTCGGGGTGGACCAACCCCTCGCGCTCCCACGCGCGCAACGTCGACGGGCTAACGCCGATCAATCGCGCCACCTCACCGATACGCAGCGGGGCCGCTCCCCGCGCACCGGTAGCCTCCTGATTCATCTGATTCATCCCATACGGTCTCCCCGATTGCGTCGCCCTCCGGCGCTGGCGCGGTCTCCGTCGAGCCCTGGCACAGGGCAACGCCGCCTCCTTGGCGACCTCGGCGCGCCACAAGTGCCGTGCCGTCCAGTGTACAAGGATCCCCTGCTTTCTGCAAGTGTTCAGTAGGTTGTCGTCGAAACTTCAGAGGTTATTGCCCGCAGGCTCCGCGCGGCCAGTAGGGTAAGCGCGACCCGCGGGCGCTCTTGAGGATTTCATGCCCATGGTGGACCTGCCGGGGTCCAGGTACATTGAAATCAAGCCGTGCGGCGCATGGTGGGGTGGGACAACGAAAGCTGGTGCGATTCGTTCTCCCGAAACCGCATGGCCACAAGCCAGGCGGGGGATGGGAGGGTAGGAGGTACTCCTAGACAACTTGACGGTCGATGGTGGGCGAAATTCCCATCCCCGAGTGAACGCGGGAATGCCGCACCCCTACCGTAGTGACTGATCATCAATCGGTAAAGCGGGGTGACGCAGCCACGCCAGACTCCAACCGGCGACGACTGCTTGCAGGTGGCTATGGGTAGCGCAAGCGAACACACGGTTGACCCATCGTTACGTTGAACAAGCCGACGTGGAGTAGTGGCTTGGCCCAAAACGGACAGGGGTAGGACTCCGGCGAGGAAGCTCTCGACCGGTGTCATGTCCAGACCCCCGGTGGAGAGTGTGACCCTACCGCCACGCAAAACGACCGGTAGGAACGAAGTAACCGCCCGCCCGCTCTCTGTCGAGGTCGACGATGGAGCAGGCATCACCCGCATGCGGACAGGCGGTGGGATGACCCAAGAAGCACGCCTGGGGTAACGCTCAGGATAGGCTGACGTGGGTCCGGAGTCTCTGGAAAGTAGGGGCAGTAGTAGGAGTGCAGATGTCATGAGCACGGCGGAGACGCCAGTGTATGAATGGAACGACCTGGACTGGCACGCCATCGAGCGCCGGGTCTTCAAGCTCCAAACCCGCATCTACCAAGCCTCGCACCGTGGCGATGTCAAGACTGTCCACCGGCTCCAGCGCCTCTTGATGGTCTCCTGGTCGGCCCTGTGCCGGCTACATGACTCATCCGCCGTGATACGGCCGTACAGCAGCGAATAGATAGTACAGCTAATTCAAGAGATGCGCGCACAGCGATCTTGACGTTCCTGGGCTGGGTGTGATGCAGCATTGCTTCTCCGGCACGCTACGCTCTAAAGACATCGACATCGTTCGATGCATACTAATTCGTCGCCGTGACACGGGAGCATCTCGTCGTGACCTCGTGGTGGTGCTGGTCGGGACGCTGGCCCCCGCGTGTTGGGTGCCGATAGCATGCACGATGCTGCTAACAAACTGCTACCGCATATGATCCTTTGATGCAGCCAACGGACCGGCCGGGTATGGCCAAAAAGGGCGGATGTCCTTATCGGCCAGGACAGGCGTCCCCCAAGGATACAGGTCCGCAACTTACGCGTGACCGACGCGACGTGGGGAAATCAACCGACCTCGCGCGTCTACTACCGCCCCAGGCCGACACTAGATCGTACGCGCCTCGGTCGTCTCTCCTGTCCCCTATGCCACATATGGGTTGAGCGCCGGCACCACCGACGCCTCCTCAAGCAACACGCTCCTGTGGCACAGGGTCGCGCTAACCCCGGGCAGGAGCGAAAACCTTGCTTAAATCGTGCCACCGCGCGCGCAGCCACCTATCTTGCCGAAGGAGTGCGTCCGCACGCGCCTGGACATCTGTCTCGCTGGCCAACCCCTGGCGGCGACGCCCTTCCCGGTGGATCAGGCTCACGATGCGGTAGAGTCGCATCAGATCCGGTAGCGCAGCCACTTCATCCGCCCGGAAGGTCATGCGCTCACGGTAGCCGCTGATGAATGCGATCACACGCCGCCACCCCTCTGGATAGCTCCAGGAGGCGGTCGTGAACTGGCACAAGCTGCGGGCAAGATCAATTGCGCGCAGATCATGGCCGGCGAACTCGAAGTCCAGCACCCCGGTAACGCGTTCCCCGTCGATGAGCACATTACTGGCAGCGTAATCGCGATGGACGATCTGGCAAGGGAGGGATTGATACAGGTCGGGGACGACAGCGGCGACGTCACCGACGACGTGGGCGATTCTGGTGCGCATGTGTGGCTCCAGGGGCAATTCCTCCACCATCGCGACGGGGTCGGGTATCGCCCGGTGGAGGTGGGACAGATCGCCGAACGGGGGCAATGGACCGGGTAAGGGCGGGAGCGCGATGTGGGCGAAGGCGTGGTCCAGGTCGGCGAGGGCCGCGCCGCAGACCCGGTACTGGGCGAGATCACGCCCGTCAGGTCGGCGTCCAGGGATGAAACGGCAGAGGGCCGCGAGACGGTCGTCCGTGGACGAGACCGCGACGAGCGTGGACCCTGACCGTGCCGGCAGCGGCGCGGGGACGGCGAAGGGTAACGTGGCGCATGCGGCGAGACGCGCCACGAGGGCATGCTCGTAACGAACGCGCTCCGATGTGGTGGTGTTCTGGTAGATGCGCAGGATATACCGCGCGCCTGGCGCGACGACGCTGTACGAGAGATTGTTGGTCCCGTTCAGCAGAGGGTGCACGGCCACGGGTCCGTCGATGGGCCACGCAGCCACGATGTCCTGGGGGGTCATGGTCCGCATCTACAGTTGCCCAACGCTGTCGATGATGTGTACGGCGTCGACAAAAACACCGTCCAGGAGGAAGTCGCCGTCCCGTACGTGGGCGCCCATGCCGTGCCGCAACCGGTAGGACGCCAGGGGATGCAGGGCGATCAGCGGGGTCAGGACACCCGGAGACCACAGGGCGGCCAGCGTCGCCCCGCACGGGACGGACGTGACCTCGGTGTGCAGGGCCAGCACCGTCCCCGTCGCGCGCGCATACACGCGCGTGAGGGGGAACGCGACGTCTGGCATAACCGTCTGGATCTGTAGCTCGGGGGGATACGCCAACGTGCCGCGCCCCTGTGTGGTCCCGGCGATAGACGCGTGTAGGGCATGCAAATCCGAGCGTAAGAGAGGCAGCCGTTCATCGGTGATAACCTGGTCTACGACCAGATCCACCGCGCTCACCCATTCCTCGAACGACAGCGGCGCCGGCATGGGTGTGTCCGTGCGCGTCGCGGCGTTATGACGGCACATGTGACGGAAGGCGCGGTACGCCGTCTGGGCCGCCGCATGGTCCGTCTGGGCCAGCATCATGCAATCGCCTGGCCGCGCCTGCCCAAGGCACGCAAGGTCGGCCGTGCAGACGGTGGCGATCTTCGCGTAGCCCCCGACGCTGCGATGTTCGGCCAAGAGGACGAGCGGTTGACCATCCCCTGGGACCTGGATGGAGCCCGCGGTCACGCCCTCCGACAGAATGTCGGGACGGCCCACATGGGAGAGGCGCGGCCCGTCCAGGTATAGCCCCGTGCGATCGGCGCGGGACGACACGCGATACAACGATCCATACAACGCCCGTTCGCTTTGCTGCGTGAACGCTCCACGTTGAGGGCCGGGCACGGCGCGGACAACGCGCACTCCGTGCTGGAGCGGGCGGGCCACCGGCGCGAGGCGCCGCCCCAGACGCCCCGCTGGCGGCCCCATCGGACCCGTCGGTACGACGTCACTTGCACGCAGGGCGCGGCCCTCATGCCCCCCGATGCCGGCCACCAGATCGGTCGATCGGCTTCCATAAACCGGAGGCACAGCGATGGCCCCCGCGACGCAGAGATAGACGCGCACCCCCGCGCGTGCGCGGCCGATCCGTAGGAGGGCGGCGTCCGTCCCCTCGTGCACACACCAGGGCTGGAGCGAACGGCCGTCGAGGTCGCTGTCCGCCTCAGCTCCGGCCAGGACGAACAGATGATCTCCGTGCAGGCGGAACACCGCGTCGCCCAGTGTCATCTCGATGGCCGCGGCCGCAGGCTCGTTGCCGAGCAGCAGATTTCCCGCGGTGAGGGCGTACGTATCGATGGCGCCGGTCGGGGAAAACCCTAAATGCTGGACGCCGTGCCGGCCCTGGTCCTGGACCGTGCTCAACGGCCCCGGCGCGATGACTTCGATCCCTCGCCCCGTCACTCGGCCACCTCACCCATGACGCTATCCGGCGTGGGGCGGGCCATGTGCGCGTCGAACGACTCAGGATCCATCGGTTGGAAGCGGATGCGGTCTCCAGGTCGCAGGAGGACAGCAGCGTCCATCCCCCAACGTGGGTCGAAGAGGGCCACCGGCGTGCGCCCAATGATGTTCCACCCGCCCGGACTGGACACTGGATAGACGCCCGTTTGAGAACCTGCGATGCCAACCGAGCCGGCCGCGACACGTGGTCGTGGCGTCGCACGGCGCGGCGTCGCGAGGGCCGGGTCCAGGCCGCCCAGGAACGGGAAGCCGGGCGTGAAACCGAGGAAGAAGACGTCGTAGAGCGGCCTGGTATGCCGGTCAATAACCTCGTCTGTCGAGAGACCGGCGTGTTGTGCAACTACCTCCAGGTCGGGCCCATGCGCCCCCCCGTACGCGACGGGCAGCGTGATGGTCCGCCGCTCCACCCCGTCCGGCCACGCCGTGGCGGCCGTATCGACGACGATCCGCGCGAGCGCCTCGTCGTCGATAGCGACGGGGTCGAAGGAGATCATGAGCGCGCGGTACGAGGGCACGAGTTCGACAATTCCTGGGAGCGCACGCTCCCGCAAGCCACGGAACAGCGCGAGGACCAGCGCGTTGACGCGCGGGTCAATGCGGTCCGGATAGACGGCGTAGAGGGTGCGCTCCCCGGCGAAGACAAGATCCGGCTGAACCTGAGCGTCCACGCTACGCCCCCTTTAGCGCCCGATCCACGCGCCCACGGGGCGCACGTCGATCCCCGCGGCCTCCAGCGCGGCGCGCAAGCGCCCGAGGAGGCCGACCGCGTCCGGTGTGTCACCGTGGACGCAGATCGTCTCGCCCGTCAGCGCGATCTCCTCCCCGGTGATGGCCGTCACCCGTCCCTCGCGGATCATGCGCAGCGTGCGGGTGATGACGGTCTCGCTATCCGTGATGACCGCGCCCGGCGTGCCGCGCGCCACGAGGCGGCCGTCCGGCTCGACGGCGCGATCCGCGAAGATTTCGCGGGCCACCCGCACGTTGTGGGCGGACGCCGCCTGCTCCAGCGCCGATCCGGCCGGCGCGAAAAGCAGAGGCGTGGGATCGAAGCGCGCGATGGCGGCCACGACAGCATCAGCGACGTGAGGGTCCCGCGCGGCCAGATTGTAGAGCGCGCCGTGCGGCTTGACGTGCTGGAGGGCGAAGCCCGCCGCGGCGCAGAAGGCCGCCAGCGCCCCGATCTGGTACAACACGTCGGTCGTGATCTCCTCGGCCGTCGCCCCGAGGTCGCGCCGGCCGAAGCCGACGCGGTCGGGGAAACCGGGGTGCGCGCCCACGGCGACGCCGTGAGCGCACGCCGTCTCGACGGCGCGCCGCATCGTGCGCGGGTCCCCCGCATGGAAGCCGCAGGCCACGTTCGCGGATGAGACGACGCGTAGCAAGGCCACGTCGTCGCCCAGAGTATAGGCCCCGAAGCCTTCGCCCAGGTCGCAGTTCAGGTCGATCGTCGTCATGGTCATCATTGTTCTCCCTCCGTGTCGCGCATGGTCTCCTCGCGCAGCGCGGGGCCGTCCGCCGCATGGTGTGGGCGCACGGCCGGACGGGGGCGGCGCGTGCGCACCGTCGTCTCGCCGTCCCCGTCGATGCCGCGCTCCCAGCGCACCTGACTGGGAGCATCGACGTCGTAGAGATACTGCACGAGGGCACGATCGGCCGTCAGATGCGCGTGGGCGCACACGGCCATATAGCGGCCCTGAGCCGTTTCGTCGGCCACTTCGGTTACAAGGGTGGCGGTGGTCACACCGGGGAAGGCCCCGGCGAAGCCGGAGAGACTGGCCCGCGTCTGCTCCGCGTTCGCGGGGTCGTAATTAGTCACATGGATGAGGACATCGTCCTCGTAGGGGGCAGGAAAGTCGTCCGGCAGCCACTGGTGTAAGAACGTCCGATAGCGGTCGGCGTACACCCGGTTGCGTGGGCGCACCACCGGATCCTCGGACAGGGCCTGGACCATCCGCGTGCGCAGGTCGTCCACCGCCTCCGCGTGGCGCGGGTACCGGGGGTTGACCGCACGCGCGAGGAACACGTAGATGAGCCCCTGGGGTATCCAGTCGGATCGGAACCAGGCGTTACTATGGCCGGCGAAGGGCTGGACCCACTCGTGCGACGGGAAGCCATGATCGTCCGACACAATGTCCGGCGCCCAGCGGCGCCAGACCGAGGGCAGGACGCGCGCCTCGCTGTGTGGCGTGAGCGGATCGTTATAGGCGGACGTGAACTCGAGCCCGTCCGCGTTGTACCGCCCCGCGTGGAGCATCCAGGTGGGGTGTTCATCCTGCAGCGCGCCGTGCAGCGCGGCGCCATCGGGATTCTCGTAGGGGATCAGCACGACGTTCACGCGCGCGAGGTACGGCTGCCACACCGGATCGAACGCGAGCAACTCGGCCAGGCGCAGTAGGGCGCTCGTGCTCGACGCCTCATTGGCGTGGTGACGCGCGTTGAGCAACAGCGTACACTTCCACACGCTCATCTTGGCGCGCGACCACAGGCCACTCGTCCGCGGCGTGGTTACCTCGATCGCATAGGAAGGCCGCCCCCGTGCGGAGCGCCCGGCCTCGTACGCCCGCACGCGCGGCGACTCCCGCAAGCGCATGAGGATCGGCTCGATATCCGCCTGCACGAGGACCCGGTCCCACGGCACACATGGGTCGGCGCCGCGCCCAGAGGGAGGCGACACAGCCGTTTCAGCCGGCACGCCCGCGCCACGACGGGCGGCCCACAACGCGGTCACGGCCGTCCCGTCGTCGAGCATATAGCCGCAGTCCGCATGCAGCGGATCTTCGTGAATGGGGAGCGCGTCCCGCACGCGCGCCCACGCCCGCAAAAGGTCGATGGCGTGGGTCCGCTCATCGTCCGGGCCGTCTATAGCCAGGATGATGTGCCGCGTCTCCTCATCGAGTCCCTCCGTCGGCGAAGACGATGCCGCGACGCGGATCGCCGCGACACGCACATCGACCTGTGTAGCCCTGACCAACGGCGTCGTCCCCTCGTCGTCTCCGCGCTGCCAGATGATCGTGGGCTCGCGGGTCGGCGCCTCAATCAGCCGCCAGCGCACCATCCCGCCCCGACCGTCACGACGATGGATGCGCGGGATCACCGACCCAGGGGCCGTCCAAAGGCGCGCCCCTCGGCGGGGCTCCCCCGGATCGGTTGGCCGTACCCAGGGCGGGATATAGGGGGTACCTCCGTGCGCACTGTGGCCCAACAGGGCTGAACAGTAGTCCAGCGTGTCGAAATAGATATCCTCGTGTAGACTCTCAAGCGGGCTTTCGCGTTCCTCACGCACCCCTACCAACCGATCGTCCTCACTGAGCCAGACGTCGATAGTCAAGCTGCCGAAAAACGGCTGGTCCTGAGGACGCGGCGTGGACCCGGCCACCCGGTAGACATGGTCGCGAACCGCCGGCAGGATCTCCCCCTGGATGACATCCCAGGCGCGCTCGGGGTCGGGCGCGACACGTCGATCGACCACGGGTTCGCCCGCCACCAGGAGACGGACGCCGCCCGTGCAGGGGTGGACGGAACCCCATGCGGGGAAACCCGGGAGGTAGGGACGCGTCCCATGGAGCGCCTCGAACGAGGATCGCCACACGACGGCGCCATCTGGGCCCTGTGCCTCCACCTCGTACGTCGTCGTGATCTCCCCCATCTCGATACGCACGGCCCCGTCAGACAGGCCCAACTGGTCGCGGATGAGTTCGTCGACGGGATGGAGTTCCTGGATCCAGCGGATCGGCAATTCCAGGCACGGATCGACGGGAACGAAAGGCTGGCACCGGATGGTCACCACGCGGACGTCACGGGTCCGTAGGCACGGGACAACCTCGTCCAGTAGCCACGCGCGGCCCTGTCGGTACGCTGGCCGGACACGGATGCGCTCGCCGGACACAGGCATGCCCAATGCCTCGATCTCGTCGGCAATCGCGCGCCATAGTTGCGCGCGCCGACCGGCGGGCTCGCTCACGCGCACGTCTATGCCCCAAGCGGCGTCGGGGGGTAGGCCCTGGAGGGCGGGGAAGACGGCGTCGCTCAGTGCTCGCCACACGGCGTCAACCTCCCAGTCGAGCCTCCGTTCTCCCGTCACGGCGACGGGTTGGGCGCCTGCATCGTCGGAGACGTGGATGGGAAGGGACGGAGTCTGGGCGCGTCCCCAGGCCACCACCGCGTCCGCGGTCGCCGCGCGCAGGGCCGCGGACACACCGTCGAGTGGTAGACGCACGATGAGGGCCTCGTTCCCGCTCCGGCGCCCTTCACTGGGGATGTGGTCGAGCGCGGCGACTGCGGCGGCGGCGCGGGCCTCAGGATCGGCGAGGGCGCAGAGGCGGCGCACCCTCTCTTCGATCTGCTGTACGGTGGGGACTCCGCCGGAGGGCGGCTGCGCGTCAAGCGTGGCCAGGGCATGGGTCGCGCAGGTGCGTCCCCGCTCGTCTCCACCGCGCACGACGACCCGCCCTCGCATCGCATCACCCCGGACGCGCATTTCTCCCTCGCCGGGTTCCAACCGGCTGCCGTCGGCGGGGTCCCCCAGCGCCTCGATCTCGATCGCGACCGTTCGCCCTGGCGTCGCCTCATCCCCTGGGCCTGCCGCTTGCGTGGACACGAGCGGTAGGCTCAGGCCCAGCGTCTCGAGGCCGATGCGCGCCCCGAGGTCGATCACCGCTCGCCCCGTTGACGGCGCGAGGTCGGCAGGCAGGTCGATCCGCACGCGGCCCAGGTCCGGCAACAAATCCCCGTCGCTATCGACACAGAGCCCGACCGGCCCATAAAGGTCGGCGAGTGATCTCAGCGTCGCGTCCACTACCCCGCGATCGCGCGTCACATTCGACCGCTCAAACCGGCGACGCGGCCGTCCGGCGTCGAATCGCGTGGCTCCCGCGTAGCCCTCTCCACCGTCCTCACTATCAACTGTGAGGACGAGGGCGCAGGGCAGGCCGGACGCTACCGGGCCAAGCGCCTCCTGGAGGCGCTGGCGCGTCTGGAGATTAGGCCCCGTAGCGGGTCCTGGGACGAGGCGGACGCGCGCCTCCACGATCTCGCCCCCGCGTATGACGACGGCCTCCAGGACCACCTGGTCGTACGAATGATCGGCCAGAGCCGTGCGGACGGCGGCGGCCAAGGCAGGGGCATCCAGAGCGGCGTCAATGGGTAGGTGCGGCGCGGATGCCGCCACGGCGAACGCCGCGGCGGCAATACCGCGCTCATCGGCGCCGCCGACGAGCAGCGCCGGTTTCGCTCCACTGAGTGATGCGACCATGCCATCACCAGGTGATAGGTCGTGCAGTGCGCGCTCCAGCACAGGGGGGCAGCCGACGGCGACCGTCGCGGGACGGCCGACGAACACCGGGATGGTGTCCCCGAGAGAGATGCGCTCCTCGTCGGTGGTGAGCGGCAGGGTGCACGACAAGGACGCCAGGCCGAGGCGCGCCGCGAGGTCCGTCGCGGCGGCATACTCAGGATGCTCCGCGGCGGGTCCGAGTACGAAGCGCGCCTGTACAGTATCGACAAGCCCATCGCCATCGCGATCGGCCATAAGCCCACCCGGCATGAGAAACGTATCGAGCGCGAACAAGCGGACGGCGTCGGTCATGACGCCCCTCCTTGACCCGTGCGCGGATCGAGTGTATCGCGGAGCCAGTCGCCGAGGATATTGATCGCCAGGGCCGTAAGGAGGATGGCCACGCCTGGGAAGGTGGCGATCCACCAGGCCGTGCTCAGATACACCCGGCCATCGCTCAAGAGTCCACCCCAGGTTGGCGTTTCAGGGCTCAACCCTAACCCAAGAAAGGTCAGCGCCGCCTCGAACAGGATGTTGACGCTCGTGTTCAACGTTACCAACACGATGATTGATGACACGACGCTTGGTAGGATGTGGTGGATCAAAATCCGCCCTCCCCCCGCGCCGATGGAGCGGGCCGCCGTCACGTATTCCAGCTCCCGTGTGGTCAGCACTTGACTGCGGACGATGCGCGCATAATCCATCCAGCCGCCAATCGCCAGGACCAAGATGATGTTGCCAACGCCGCCGCCGAAGAGGGACACGACCAGGATGGCGAGCAGGATGAAGGGGAAGGAGAGTTGGACATCCGTCCAGCGCATGATGATGGCGCTGATGACACCACCGTAGTAGCCGGAGAGCAAGCCGAGCGTCACGCCGATGATGCAGGACAACACGACAGCAGCAATCGCCACCAGGATGGAGAGACGGGCGCCGTAGACGATCAGCCGCCACACGTCGTGGCCGAGAGGGTCCGTGCCGAGGATGTGGCCGGGCGCGCCGGGACCCAGGAGACGCGCGGTCAGATCGATCGCGTTGGGGTCACCCGGTGTGATGAGACCGGGTATGGCGACACAGAGCAGAACCCCCAGGAGGATGAGGGCCGCGACCACCGTCCCCAGATTATCGCGCAGCGCAAAATGGCGCCGCCGCGCGGGCGGCGCCTCGTCCAGCGCCGCGCGTTCGTCTTGCATCAATAGGCTCACGATGCACCTCTCTTCTCTATCTCTTCCCTCGCCGCCACCTACCCGCTGGCGATACGCTTATTTGAATTGGACGCGCGGATCGATGAAAGCGTAGCTCAGGTCGACGAGCAGATTGACCAGGATCAGCAGGGCCGCCAGGACCAACACGCTCGCCTCGACGAGCGGGAAATCCCCTTGATTGACCGCCGACAGAGCCAGTTGGCCGACCCCTGGCCAGGAAAAAACCTGCTCGATGATCACCGCCCCACCAAGGAGCGTCCCAAACTGCAAGCCGATATAGGTGACGACGGGCAGAAGGGCGTTGCGCACAACATGGTGCAGCAACACCCGCCTATCTGGTAAGCCCTTGGCGCGTGCAGTGCGCACGTAGTCCGCCTGGATGACGTCAAGGACGCTGGACCGGACGAGGCGGGTGGTGATGCCCGCGATGATCATCCCCAACGTGACTGCCGGCAGCACGAGATACTGAGGGCCACCGTAGCCGGACGGTGGCAACCAGTTCAGGCGGACGGCGAAGATGAGGATGAGCATGATGCCGAGCCAGAAGTTGGGGAAGGACACTCCCAGGAGGGCGAACACGCGCGCCACGTAGTCGATCGGCGCGTTGCGCCGCACCGCGGACAGGATCCCGAGCGGGAACGCGATCAACAGAGAGACGACCATGCTCGACAGCGTCAGGATCAAGGTCGCCGGAAGGTGGTCGATCACGAGCGAGAGTGCTGGAGCCTGATAATAGTAGGACCGGCCGAGGTTGCCGTGCAGAGCATTGCCGAGGAAGATGAGGTATTGCACCGGCAATGGCTGCTCCAGCCCGAGTTGCCGGCGCATGGCCAGGATATCGGCCCTCGTCGGCGTGGCGCCGCGAAACATCGCCGCCGCGGGATCTCCCGTCAGGTGGAGGGCAACAAAGACGATCAACGAGATGCCCAGGAGCACGAAGATGCTCTGGGCGACGCGACGGACGATGTACGGGATCACGATACGTTGCTCCAAACCAGCGAGAGGGAGAGCGTGTCGGCGGCCGCCACCCGCATGTCGAGTGGAGGCCGCGACAGCAGCGCCACCGTGGCGCTCAGCTTGGCGAATTAGCGCAGGTAGACATTCTGGAGCTCCAGACGATCGTCGGGGGGCGCGACAAAGTTATGCACGTTGCTCGTCGTCGCCCACAAATTGACATTCTGGAAGAGGACGACGTTGGGCACGTCGTGATAAAGGATGACGTCGATCTTCTTGTACAGGACGAGGCGCTGATTCTGATCCAATGTCGAGCGCGCCTGATCAAGGAGGGTGTCCACCTGCCCGTTGCTGTAGCCGGGATTGTAGAACTCGGCGGAGTGGTAGAGCGAGTAGGCTGTATTGTCGAAGTCGAGCGTCCAGCCCCCCCAGACGAACTCGGACATATTGCCGTACGTCCCCTTGGGGATATTGGTGTTATAGAGGATGGTCGGCGCGATCGTCTGCAGGTTGACCGTCAAGCCGACCTGCTGCAATTCGGCGACCACGACCTCGGCGATCTGCTTGAACACCGAATCTGTCCCATCGATCTGGAAGGTCAGGCTCGGGGAGCCCGACAGGTGCGCCGCCTGGATGAGCGCCCGCGCCTTTGTTGGATCGTAGGGGTAGGGCCGCAACGACGGGTCATTGCCGAAGCTGAGGGCGCTCTGCCAGGTCGAAACCTGCTTCCCATACCCATTGAGGATCGTCTGGATGATCGTCTTGGTGTCAATGGCGTAGTTGATGGCCTGGCGGATCTGCACGCTCTTAGTCGGTCCGATCCGGCCGTTGAGGAAGATGCCTGTGACCGACGTGCTTCCTACCGGATAGAGCCGTAAGCTGGAGGATGACTTGATGGTGCTGGCCTGTCCAACCGCCACTTTCTGCATGATGTCGATATGACCCGTCTGGAGTTCGGCCAACCGCGTGGCGTCCTCCGGGATGAAACGGTAGATTACATGTTTCATCCGTGGCGCGCCGCGCCAATATTTTGCGTAGGCCGTCAGATCGACTTCCGAGGTCGGGACGTAGCGCGTCACCATATACGCGCCCGTGCCGATGGGGTGGCTGGTAAAGTACGTGTTTCCGTGCCGCGCGATGTATTGGGGCGGCACGATCATGGCGCCGTAGCCAGCCAGTTTAGTGATCAGGACCGGGTCTGGCGACGTCGTGATGAAATCCACGGTGTAGGGGTCGACCACGCGCACCTGTTTGATCGTTTTGTACTGGAAATACTGCGCCCCTTTCTGCCCCACCGGACCAAGGAGGCGATCGAACGTGAATTTGACGGCCGCGGCATTGAATGGTTCGCCATCCTGAAAGGTCACGCCCTTACGCAGCGTGACACGCAACGTGTTGTCGTTCAGATACGTCCAATTGGTCGCTAACCCCTTGCTCTTGTCGATCTTGAGGTCCGGGCCGCGGTAGACGAGGGCGTCGAAGATGTTTGAGCTGATCATACCCCAGGCCAGCGTAAAGGTGGCGATGGGATCGAAGTTTTGCGGGTCACCATACTGTGATCCAATGACCAACGTCGAGCGGTCATGGTTGATCGAAGCCACAGCCTGGGCGTGGACGATCGGCGCTGCGGCGCCGAATGGGCGAGCGCTACCCAGGAACGACGAGAAAGCGATGACAAGGGCAAGAGCCGCGGTTGTGAGCGTGCGCCAGGACAGAATGGCCATTCAATGTCTCCTCATTGTGTGACTACGCGATACGGCATGTGGGCGCGGAGTGGGAACAGCAGTTATATATCTACCTATCTCACGCTTCCTTCATAGACCTCCTTTGCCGGGTAAGCGCCGTCGGCATCGTCGCGGCAAGCACGTTGCGTTGACCATACAGATGGTGGACGGCCAGCCGCTGCGACAGCGTATGGGCTGCATCCACGGTTAACCGCCCGAATTGTTCAACAAGACGTGGATTGGATGGATACGTCAGAAAACTAACGCTCACGCCCGCTACGGGAAACCCACCCGCGTTCACGATGGCCGCTCCGACGGCAGACACTCCCGGATAGCTCTCATCCTGCGCAATGATCCACCCCTGCTCCTGCGCTCGCTCGAGTTGTCGCCCGAGTTCTATGCGTGTCTTGATAGATTGCTCCGTAAGTCCGGTGAGCTGATCGTCGGTATCGTCACCGAGAATCTCATCAACCAGTGGTCCGTCCATATGCATCAACATGGCTTTGCCGAATGCCGTTGTCGTTGCCGGGAGGCGATCACCGATCGCCCAGACAAACCGAACGGGCTGCTGCCCTTCCCGTAGAGCCAGAATAACGCCATCACCCCGATCAAGCGCGCCAAGATACGCCGTGTAGCCAGTCTGTCGCGCCAAATCGTCCAACACATCCGCGGCCTGTACGATCAGAGGGTTATCAGCCAGGTACAGGGCTCCTAGCTTCAGCGCCGCTAAACCGATCCGATAGTGGGAGGTATCCGCGACGCGCTCGACGTATCCGGCGTCCTCAAGCGTGTTCAAAAGACGTAGGACAATCGTGCGCGGTAGGTCGAGGCAACGCGTCAACTCGGCAACGCTCATAGTCGGCCGCTCACGGCTGAAAGCGCGCAGTACGCTCAACGCGCGCGCGACCGTCTGGACAGTTTCCTTCGGCATCCGTTATTGTCCGATGCTTGGACTATATGTCCGATTTATTCGTTATAGTACACCCATTCACTCCCAATGGCAAGAAGAGCCGTCAGCAAACTATCGGTTGACAATGGCGTGCATGCGCTTCGGCGCATACGCCCCCTACGATCCACGTCTGCCAGGGTGTCAACCGTTGCTGACATACCGGCGTGCTGTCGTGAGTGAACAATGCTTACGAGACCCCGCACCAGGAAACGATTGTCGCCGCGATTATTTTCACCGTCTCGATCACGCTCTCCATCTCAACGTATTCGTCAGCGCCGTGCATGCCTCCACCACGGGCGCCGATACACGCTGCCGGTATGCTGAAAGGGCCAGCGAAGCGGGCGTCGAGCCCCCCGGTGGAGGCTTCCAGTGGCGGCGCGCTACCAGCCACCGTGGCGACGGCAGTGGAGAGCGTGGTGACGAACGGGGACGTGGCATCCTGCCTCCACGGATCGGCCTGCCACCCGAACCATTCAATGGTCGGGGGATGCGCCCGCAACCATCCATCGGCCCGCGCCACCTCCGCGATGCGCTCCTCGACCTCGCGGCGCACATCCTCGCGCGTTTGCGGCGGAATAAAGGCGATGCGGCACTCCATCGCGGCACGCCCTGCCACCGTCGAGGGCCAATCGCCCGCTCGCATCACCCCGATGCTGAGGTTGACTGCTCGTCCCGTCGAGCCCCCGAAAAACGGATCTTGCCACCGTGCCGCCCGTTCGGCGTCGAGCGCGACCATCGCCTCGTAGAGGGGGATCATCTTTCCGATGGCATTGACACCCATCTGCGAGTGTGCGGCGTGGGCCGTCTTGCCGTGGACGGTGACACGGAACAGCATGACGCCGGGCTGGCCGAGCACGATCGTGCGGTAGAAAGGCTCGGCGCTGAGTAAGGCGTCCGCCGTATGACCACGCAATAAGGTGGCAAGTGTGCCCGCTCCACCGCCGGCCTCCTCCTCGACGACGCTTTGCACGACGACTGTGCCGCGCGGGCGCATGCCCGTATCGAGTATGGCCTTGAGAGCATGGGCACAGGCAATCGTCCCTGACTTCATGTCGAGAGCGCCGCGACCATAGATGCGCTGCTCCTTCCCCGCACCGACGAGGTCACCACCCCAGGGATCATGGGTCCAGGCGCCGAGAGGCTCGGGCGACACCACGTCGACATGGCCATTGAGCGCGAGTGAGCGCGCGGCTGGATCGGTACCCCGTAGCGTTCCCACGACATTGGGTCGACCCACTGTCTCCAGACCGGCGCGCACGTAGTCGGGGTGGCGACTGACCACATCCAGGTCGGCCTCGAAGGCATCGACATCGAGATTCAGCCGCTCGTAGATGCCGCGCATAAAGTCCTGCGCCGCGCCTTCGTGTCCGACCACGCTAGGGATGCGTACGCATGACACGACATCGCGCACGATCTCCTCACGGTTGCCCTCGACTCGTTCAAGAATCGCGGATAGCGTTGCATCCATCGTTTACCCCTTTGTCTTAATTCGTGACGCGCCCACCTATTTAGACGTCACCAGTATAGACGCTCACCCCGCGGCTACGGCGCTGTTAAAGATCCTACAAGCCACCTATCACAACCGTACACGCTCTGTTGACGGCGCTCCCCTTGACGGACCCATGGGGCGCGTTGTTATAGTACAGGGCAAGCGCACCCCATCATGCACTCGACATGTACTTTATTGGCGGGTAGGCGCGCACTCATCTCCAGGAGGCGTATCATGTTTGCCCATCCACCAAACACATCCACCCTTGAGCGTGACTATTTGTCGGGCATGCTCTCCCGCCGTGGTTTCGTCGCGGTCTTGGCTGCCGCGACGGCTACCGTAGCCGTCGCGGGCTCGACGCACGCTGCCCTGGCCGCGGCCGACAGACGCGCCGACGAACTCGACCACCTGTCGACGCCACGCCGTGGTGGGACGCTCAATGCTGGACTCACCGGGCAACCAGACCAGTTCGACCCGGCGACCTCATCAATCTACACGACCGCCCAGATCTACGATAACATCTTCGACAAGCTCGTGGTCCTGGATAGCCGCGGCGCCTTCCAGCCCGCGCTAGCGCGGTCGTGGCGGCAACTCGACCCGAAGACCTGGGAGTTCGACCTCGTCCATAACGCGGTCTTCCACAACAACGAACCGTTCACCGCGCACGACGTCCAGTACACCTTCAATCGAATCCTGAGCCCCAAGATCGCGAGCGCCTACGCCCCCCTATTCAACGCCATCGCATCGGTACAGGTTGTCAATAACTATACGGTGCGCTTTCACCTCTCCCAACCATTCGGCCCGTTCCTGACTAATCTGGCGGCCAACGGCGAGATTGTCAACGAGAGAGCGATCAAGCAATACGATCCCAACCGGCATCCAATAGGGACGGGGCCGTTCAGGTTCAAGGAGTGGGTCACGAGCGACCATGTCACGCTGGAGCGCTGGCCCCACTACTTCCAGAGTGACCGGCCGTATCTCGATCGCGTCATTTTTCGTGGAACGAACGTCGACGAAAGCCGACTGGCCGCTTTGCAGAGTGGTGAACTCAACTGGGTTGACGCCGTCCCGCTCCAGGATGTACGCCGGCTACGGAGCAGCAAAAACCCGCTCTACGTCACAGCGAACAACGCGGGCATCCCCGATTACTTGTCGTTCGTTGTGGACAAGCCTCCGTTCAACAACAAGAAGCTGCGCCAGGCCGTGGCCTGGGCCATCGACAAACGCGCCATCCTGGCCGTGGCCTACTTTGGCGTCGGCGAGACCGGTTCGGCCGAAGTACCCACGGGGAGCCCGTGGTACACCGGCAACGACCCCTACCACTCCGGCCCTGACCTCGCCAAGGCCCAGCGTTTGCTCCACGAGGCCGGCTATCCCAATGGTCTTACCGTCGAATACCTGGGGCTACCGCAATACCCCGAGCTACTAAAGACGGGTGAGATCGTCAAGGAGCAACTGGCGCAGATTGGCATCCAGATGACGATCAAGCAGGTTGAGGTTACGGTGTGGGGCAATCGCTTCGTGAAAAAGCAGTATCAGATCACCTCGGCCTACCAGGAACGCACCATCGACCCCGACAACTTCTACAGCCTGCTGCTCACGCGCGACGCCAGTCTCAATGTGACGGGCTACAACAACCCACGCTTCGACGCTTTAGTTAAGCAGGCCCGCACGGCGACCGACTTCTCCGCCCGCAAGGCGCTCTACGCCAAGGTGCGCGCCATCATGTACGATGACGTTCCAAACATCTTCGTCCATTACGAAACCCTCAACTACGCCATGCAGCCGCGCGTTCACGGCTCCGCCGTGCTGCCATCGCTCGAACTGCAATTCAAGAACGTTTGGTTAAGCTAACGCTTGCGGCGTCGGCATGTTCCAGCCGAGACGTGCCGACGCCAACAGCTCTTGACCTGCTTTATAGCAATCTCTGGATAGCGATATGTGGGCGAGGGCTAGCCGGCGACGAAACCACTACGAACCCGCCGGGACCTGCTGACGCCGCCGAAAATCGTCGGCGATGTCACCCATCCGGGCAATCCAGATCTCCTCATGCCGTGTGATGTGCTGGATTATGCGTTCGAGCATCCGCATGCGATGTGGCCGGCCAATGATTTGGGGATGCATGGTCAGCACGAAGCACACGTCCCCCCCTTCCTCATACATCCCGTCGAAATCCTCGCGCCAGATCTCCTCGACGTGCGACGGGGCTTTCCCTCCCGGCAATCCGGCGGACGGTACCATCATAAAGTGCCCTGAGTCCGTCAGTTCCCAGGCGGATGGAACCTCGACGAGAGTGGTTTGCTTGCCCGCATCGAGCACCCAACCGGGCCTGTCCGCCCCGAGTTGACTCGCGTCGTACGCGAAGCCGTACTCTTCCAGCAACCCGAACGTCGACGTCGACAACTCCCACGCCGGCGAACGGTAGCCGCGGGGCCGCTTGCCCGTGATCCTGTCGAGCGCATCCAGACCACGCTCGATCATGGTACGTTCCTCCTCCAGTGTGAGGAGGGGAGGGGGCTCGTGGAGATAGCCGTGATGACCGATCTCATGCCCAGCGTTGACAATAGCCCGCGTTTCATCCGGATGACGGTCGGCGGTATCGCCAGGGATGAAAAAGGTCGCGGGCAGTTGATAGCGATCCAGCAAGCGGAGAATACGCGGCACGCCTTCGTTGGCGCCATAGGCGCCGCGCGAGAGTGCTGAGGGTGTATCGGTCTTGAACGAGCCAAGCCACGCCGACTCGGCGTCGAAGTCGAAGGTGAACGATACAGCGATTCGGCGATTTTGTGGATCGCCTACCTGTGTAGCCATGGGTCTTGCCCCTTCCTTTCACGTTGCGCCTGTCACGCTAAGACATGGTTCAGCGTACGCGTGGCGTAGCTTGAGAGTTTGCGCCTCTGACAGGCGCGACACTGTCACGTCCGTTTGAACCAAGTCTAACTCCCTAACTATTTAACTATTTAACTCCACACGGCTTGCGACGGGCAGAGGGTTACTGTACACTATGGGCTACATCGGACATGCCCGCTGGATATCGGATGATAAGCAATCGATAGCGCCTATCGCTAGGCGCTTGGGGCAGCGACACCGACAATTTTTTGTCGATCTTGCTGCTCCGTCAGGAGCCTCTTGTTCCAAGCGAAGTCTTGGAACAAGGTTAGGCGCTTGTCATAGCGACATCGACAATTTTTTGTCGATCTTGCTGCTCCGTCAGGAGCCTCTTGTTCCAAGCGAAGTCTTGGAACAAGGTTAGACGTCTAATACGGGCGAACGTGGTGCGATCGAGTCAAGTTTTTGCGTCGCATATATCTCGTCGGTCTGAGGCGGAGCCTCGTTAGACTAATGTCTGTGCATTAGTACGGCCAGGGCAGTTAAGAAAAGGGAGGCAAGACAGGTGCAGCGATACGTGAAACCGCTCCCCCTGTCGCTGTGACACGATGTCCTCAACCGCTCTCTATGCCGTGCGGCGCCTATTTCTTACACTCCCCGTCCTCGTGGGCATGAGTGTTTTTGTGTTCGCCATCATCCACCTCGCTCCCGGTGACCCAGTCCAGGCCGCGCTCGGCCTCAGCTACTCAGCACACGCGGCGGCCATCCTGCGTCATCAGATGGGCTTGGATCAGCCGCTGATCCAGCAGTATTTCACCTACATGGGCAACCTCCTCCATGGGAACCTGGGGCAGGATCTCATCTCGCACGAACCGCTGTCGACGCTCCTGGGCCAGCGACTCCCCGTGACACTGGAGTTAACGATACTTTCAATGGGCCTGGCCATTCCCATCGCGATTCCGCTCGGCGTAACCGCGGCGCGCCGGCCAGGCGGCGCGCTCGACCGTCTGACGACAGGGATCACGCTGCTCGGGATCTCGGTGCCCGACTTCGTGCTGGGGACGCTCTTGATCTTGCTCTTTGCCGCCGTGCTCAATTGGCTTCCCCCCCAGGACTTCGTGCCCTTCTCGCAGAGCCCCATCGATAATCTACGCCATCTTGTGCTGCCGGTGGTCGCCCTGGCGCTGGCCGAGGTTGCGTACATCGCGCAGACCACCCGCGCCAGTATGTTAGAAACGCTCAACCAGGACTACATCACTTTTCTGCGGGCCAAGGGCATCCGCGAGAATGTCGTGGCCTACCAGCATGCCTTGCGCAACGCGGCTGTACCTGTCGTGACGGTGATCGGGGTGCAGTTCGGCACGCTGCTTGGCGGGGCTATCGTGGTCGAGAACGTTTTTTCACTTCCTGGGGTCGGCAAGCTCGTGGTCGACGCCGTGTCCACGCGCAACTATCCCGTGGTGCAGGGCGGGACGCTGGTGATCGCGCTCCTATTCATTCTGATCAACCTCATCACTGACCTGCTCTACACCGTGCTCAATCCGCGTATTGCCTACGGCGGGCGCGTATGAGCGTGACAAAAGTTGACGTCGACTTAATGACCATTGCCGCGCCCGTTGGGCGGCGTGGACGCGGGAGGCGCGTGGGCGGATCATTGTGGCAACATCGCACTGCGGTCGTGGGTATAGCTATCGTGGTCATCCTCATCGTGGTCGCGCTGACAGCGCCGCTTATCACGCCGTATACCTACCACTCCATTTTCTACGATGCTATCCTGGCCAATCCCAGCCCCCAGCACATCTTTGGCACTGACGGACTGGGGCGTGATGTGTACACGCGGGTCGTGTACTCATACCAGGTCTCCCTGCTGGTCGCGGGCGGTGCCGTCGGGCTGTCGTTGCTGGTAGGGGTGCCGCTGGGCTTGCTAGCGGGCTATTGGGGAGGGCTGGTGGATAATCTACTCATGCGACTGGTCGACATCCTGCTGGCCTTTCCAGCTATTCTGCTGGCCATCTCGCTCATCGCTATTCTGGGTCAGGGCCTGACCGTGATGATGATCGCTATCGCCATCGTCTACGTGCCTATCCTGGCGCGCGTGCTGCGCGGGTCGGTCCTATCGGTCAAGACGACCGCGTATGTTGAAGGGGCGCGGGCGCGCGGCGCGGGTCATCTGCGCCTCATGCTGCGGCACGTGTTGCCGAACAGTATTGGCCCGACGCTGGTGCAGGCCACCCTGCTCCTGGCCTTTGCTATTCAGATCGAGGCGGGTCTCTCCTTCCTGGGCCTGGGCGTCCAGCCGCCCACTCCCTCGCTCGGCTACATGCTGCAGGAAAATCATCAATACATTAGCCAGTCACCATGGGGTACACTCTTCCCCTGCCTTGGCATCGCCATCGCGGTCCTGGGCTTCAATCTGTTGGGCACGGGGCTGCGCGACCTACTCGACCCACAGGGGAGGACGCGATGATGACGCGCCCGGCACCAGCGGTGGCGCACAGTGCGGTCGAGAGTGGAACACTGCTCGAGGTGCGGGATCTCAGCGTGCGCTTCGGCGCCAGGGGCAAGATCGTGCAGGCTGTCACTGAGGTAAGCGTTACCCTGGGTCATGGGGAGACGCTCGGGCTGGTGGGGGAATCGGGCTGCGGCAAGAGCACGCTTGCCTTCGCCCTGATGGGACTCCTTCCCCTCAGCGGGCGAATCACCGGCGGGGAGGTGCGCTTCGAGGGGCGTGATCTGGCGCAGCTACGCCCGCGCGACTGGCAACGGCTGCGTGGAAACCGTCTCTCTATGATCTTCCAGAACCCCATGACCTCGCTCGATCCCGCCTACACCATCGGCGCACAGATTGTGGACGTCCTGCGTGAGCATCGTGGCCTCACCGGCGCGGCGGCGCACACAGAGGCCATCGACCTCTTGCGGCGAGTTGGCATCTCGGCTCCTGACGAGCGATTCCGCGCGCACCCGGATCAGCTCAGCGGAGGTATGCGCCAGCGGGTCGTCATCGCCATTGCCCTGGCCTGTCATCCCGTCTTGCTCATCGCCGACGAACCCACCACGGCGCTCGACGTGACGATCCAGGCGCAGATTCTGGACCTGCTGCGCGGCCTACGGGCCGAGCGCGACACCGCGATCATGCTCATCACGCACGATCTTGGTGTCGTGGCGCAGACCTGCGACCGCGTCGCGGTCATGTACGCTGGGCGACTGGTCGAGGAGGGTCCGGTCGCTGATATATTCGCCGCGCCACGGCACCCCTACACCGTGGCGCTGCTGCGCTCGGTCCCTGTCCCCGGCAGCGCGCGCGGGGCGCTCGAAACGATCGAAGGGACGGTCCCCAACCTGATGACGCCACCGCCGGGGTGCCCCTTCGCCCCGCGCTGCCCCCACCGCATGGCTGTGTGTGGCGAGGTCACGCCGGTTCTGCGCCCAGTGAGGGACACCCAGCGTGTCGCCTGCCACCTCTACGAGGAGGAGTCATGAGCGAGGCGACACTGTTGGACGTCCGGCATCTCAAACGTTACTTCGCGGCGGGGCCGGCCGGGATATTCGGACGGACGGCGGCCCAGGTCAAGGCCGTCGACGACGTGTCTTTCTCGCTCGCGGTGGGCGAAACGCTTGGCCTGGTGGGGGAATCGGGCTGTGGCAAGAGCACGCTTGGGCGAGCCATCCTGCGCTTGATCGAACCCACAGCGGGAGAGATCCGCTATGAGGGACGCGACATCGTCGGCCTGCGCGGAGGAGCTTTGCGCGAACTGCGTCGCCACCTACAGATGGTCTTCCAGGATCCGTACTCGTCGCTCAACCCGCGCCTGCGCGTTGGCGCATCGATCCGTGAGCCCCTAGACATCTACCGGGAAGGGACGACAGCGGAGCGGCGCCGACGTGTCGACGAGTTGCTCGATGTCGTGGGGCTCAACCCGTCGTTTGCCGCGCGCTACCCGCACGAGTTGAGTGGGGGACAGCGGCAGCGGGTCGGAATCGCGGCCGCGCTCGCGCTCAAACCGCGCGTCATCGTGGCCGACGAGCCGGTCTCGGCCCTCGATGTGTCGGTCCAGGCGCAGATCCTGAACCTGCTGCACCGGGTGCAGCAGGAGATGCGTCTCGCCCTGATCTTCATCTCGCACAATCTTTCGGTCGTCGAACATGTGAGCGACCGCGTGGCAGTGATGTATCTCGGCAAGATCGTCGAAACCGCGCCGACGGCGACGCTGTTCGCGGACCCGCAACACCCCTACACCAAGGTCTTGCTCGCGGCCATTCCCGTGCCCGACCCGACGCGTCAGCTACGTCCCGTGCCGCTTACGGGAGAAATCCCCAGCCCGCTTGATCCGCCGCGTGGCTGCCACTTCCACCCGCGTTGTCCCGAGGCGCTCGACGTCTGCGGTCAGATAGAGCCGTCCTTGCAGGGATACGCGCCGGGGTGCGCCGTGGCGTGCCATGTAGCAGCGCGCCGCCTGGGCTTACCCAATCCCGTTGAGGGCATACAACCGATTGTCCAGATAGCACCGTTGTAGCAATAACAATATCTCTATCTTTGCACTTTTTGTTTGACTACCACATGTTGTTGTTCGCCAAGCGCGAAGACCGCAATATCTAGCGGGCATAAGCCGTTTTACTTGACGATAATCGAAAAGTACAAAGATAGTGAATATGTAGAGAGCGTATCATCCCTTGGGAGAAGCATCATGCCAACTGTACAGGCCAATAACATCACGATCAACTACGAGGTCCATGGCGATGGCGAGCCGCTCATTATGATTAACGGCCTAGCCGACGACCTGAGCTCCTGGGCCTATCAAACCGAGGAGTTCGCGCGATACTTTAAGGTCATCATCTTCGACAACCGTGGCATCGGCGGGACCGACAAGCCAGAGGGGAAGTACACCACCGCCGAGATGGCGGCCGATGCCCGTGGGCTGCTCGATCACCTCGGGATCGAGCGGGCGCATGTTCTCGGCGTGTCTATGGGCGGCATGATCGCGCAGGAGTTCGCCCTGGCTTACCCCGACCGAGTCAATAAGTTGGTGCTGTGTTGCACATGCAGCGAACCGAGTCAATTCGATCTGCGCCTGTACCGCATCTGGGAGCAAACCGCGCCTGTCCTGGGCCTCGCCCAGATGATGAAAGAACTCTTGCTGTGGTGCTTCACGCCAGCGTTCTTCCAGGAGCATCCGGACGTCGCACAGGAGACGGAGGAGGCCCTAACCGGGATCACACAGTCCGTGGAGGCGTACCTGAGCCAACTGCATAGCATCCAGGTCCACAATGCGACGGATCGCCTGGGTCACATCACCGCTCCAACGCTGGTGCTTGGCGCGCCGCAAGATCTCATCTTCCCTCCGGCGCAGTCGCACCAATTGCACGACGGCATTCCACACGCGCACCTCGTTTTCACCGCGCATGGCGGCCATGCCTTCTTGTGGGAGGCGCCTGATGAATTCAACAAAGCGGTCCTCGATTTCCTGGCCTCTTGATCGATTGTCGCCGTGCGGGATAATCCTTATCCCTCGTCGGTAAGCTGGCGTCACGTGGGTGAGTGATATGGATGGAGGTGAACTGATGTCCACGCGGACAACCGAGGACTATGTCGCCACACGTCGCATCGGTGACGCCACGGTAACGCTTATCAACGATGGCATTTTCGACGCCATCCCGCTGATTCCCTGGATGGACGCGCCTGCCGCTGCGGTGCGCCGCGCGGTCCCCGAGGCCGACGCCAGCGGTGCCATCGGCCAGAGCGGCATGATTGTCGCCCATGTCCGGATCGGTCACGCCTCCATCCTCATCGATCCCGGCGTGGGCGACCTGGACCCGAGTTCGTGGCTGGTGACCGATCTGAAGCTGCGCCGCACTCCGGGGGTGCAGGCCGGCCTCGCCGCCGTCGGTATCGCGCCGGAGCAGATCACGCATGTGCTGATGACGCACGCCCACGACGACCACTTCCTAGGGGCGACGGTGCGGCGCGACGGCCAGCACATCCCGCGCTATCCCCAGGCGCGCTATGTGATCGGACGCGTCGAGTGGGACGGGAATCCTGCGCGCGAGGACCCTGACTCCGAGGTGGCGCTCCGCCTGGGGGCGCTCGACCGCCTTGGGTTGCTCGATGTGGTCGATGGGGAGGACGAGATTGTGCCCGGTGTGACAATGCTCTCCGCGCCGGGCGAGTCGCCCGGCCACGCCATCGTCCACGTTGAGTCGGCGGGCGACCACTTCTACTATCTGGGCGACCTATTCCACCATACATGCGAGGTGGCACATCTCGACTGGGTCATGACGCACCGCGACACCCCGGCCATGATCGCCTCGCGGCGGCGTCTGATCGCCGCCGCTGTGCCGCATGGAGCGATGCTAGTCTTCACCCATCACATCTTTCCTGGCTGGGGGCGCATTGTCGCCACCGATGGTGGATATCGCTGGGACACTGTCTAACACGGCAGACTCGAGCGGCGCGACGAGTCCTCGTGTGGCCCATGGCGCGTCACCGGGTGCGCGACCGGGACGGAACGCACCCCGTGTGGTGGTGGACATAGCGTCACCCCACCGTGCGCGGCGGGCCTGACCTAGCCGCCGACCACAGCGCCTCGGGGTTCAGAGTCGTCGTGGCGCCCGACCGCGCGCACGGCGTTAGAGGGGCCGCGTGGCCGCGCGCTCGAGCAGGAGACCGCGCCCTGGTTGTCCCACCACCACATCGTCGGCGAAGACAATCTCGCCCCGGCTCAACGTCAGGACGGGCCAGCCCGTGACCTCCCAGCCCTCGTAGACCGAATAATCGGCCCGCGACTTGAGCATGGTGGCGTCAATCGTGCGCGTGCGCGTGTGGTCGAAGATCACCAGGTCGGCGTCACTCCCCACCGCGATCGTCCCCTTGCGCGGGTAGAGGCCCATGAGCTTGGCCGCGTTCGTGGCGGTGAGGGCGACGAACCGCTCCAGCGAGAGCCGCCCCGTGCGCACCCCTTCGGAGTAGAGCATCGGCCGCAGCGTCTGTAGGTTCTCGACGCCGGGGCGCGGGTCGGCGACGGTGAGCGCTGGGTCGAGCTTGGCGGCCAGCGCCCACGGCGCGTGGTCAGAACAGACCGTGTGGATCGCGCCCGCGCTCAATCCATGCCAGAGGGCGTCCACGTCGGTCTGCATGCGCAGTGGCGGCTGGCCCAGATACTTGGGCCCCTCCGGCTCCGCCAGGCGCTCCTGGGTCAGGTGCAGGTAGAGCGGGCGCGTCTCCACGTAGACCGGCAGCCCCCGCGCCTGCGCCTCGGCGCAAACGGCGAGGGCGCGCGCCGAGGAGAGGTGGACGATGTAGACCGGCGCGCCCGTCGCCTCGGCGATCGCGACAGCGCGCTGGGTCGCCACCACCTCGGAGACGACGGGGCACGCCTCCCCGTAGTAGCGCGGCGAGCGATGTCCCGCCGCCAGGAGGCGGGCGGTGGCGTCGGCAATGATGGCGTGGTCCTCACAGTGCAGCAGCGTCAAGAGGCCGTGTGTCCCAGCCCGGCGCACCGCGTCGAGGACCGCCGCGCCTTGGCGATCAAAATCGTGCGCCACCAGAAAGATCTTGATGCTCGCGCACCCCGCCGCACGCAGGTGCGGGATGTCGTCCAGCGCGTCCGGCGTGAGCGCCCCGAGGACGGGGTGCAGGAAGATGTCCGCGGTGGCCTGGCGGCGCACCAGCGCACCCTCACGCGCCAGGGTCGCGCGCGGCGTTTCCCCAGGGGCGGGGAAGGACATGTTGCCGAGCGTGGTGATCCCACCGGCGAGCGCGGCGGCCGAGCCGCTCGTGAAGTCATCGACCCAGTGCGGCCCCTCGGTGTCCTCGTCGGGTGGGAGAGACAGGTGGACGTGCGCATCGACGCCGCCGGGCAGGACCAGCATCCCCGTCGCATCGATGGCACGATCCCCCTGCAGGTCATGCCCGATCACGGCCACCGTCTCGCCCGCGATGCCGATGTCGGCCGTGGTCACGGCATCCGCTGTCGCGATACGTCCCCCACGGATAACAACGTCCAGTCCGGTCATAGCGTGTGTCCCTCTCCCCATAACTCAACGATCATCACGATCATGGTAGCACCAATGCCCTACCACATGCGCTTGGCGGTATGGACGGGTATGGCCGCGTCATCGTCAGTAGCCGTGGCGTCACACTCCCTGCGCACGCCTGGCATCACCTCCGATGACGTTGATTCACCGTCAAGTGTGACCGGAGTGCCCCTGTCTGCGCATTCGTTAAGAGCCTGTGTGTAAAGGTCAGGCAGTGTGCTCCAGGCGCTTGAGCATGACCTGAATCATGGTGATGCGGATCATCGCCTCGCTGCTGGGGGGGTGCTCCTCGTAGTCCTTGCTCAGGCGGCGGTAGCGCCCGAACCAGCCGAAGGTGCGCTCC